>WNGR01000304.1_pt1 | contig 81291 bp, 93 predicted proteins | sample 5407581 | NCBI WGS metagenome assembly WNGR01 (sample SAMN13153383, study PRJNA577476) | soil metagenome | isolation source: 80 cm soil or saprolite under Garry oak tree replicate 2 | place: USA:California | collected 2016-06-15
TGACAGCATGTGGAAATGTGAGGGGGAAAAGGAAAACGAGGAGATGAAGAGATCCCAGGGGAAAATGAAATCAGAGAGACACTGCATACGCAAGGGTGCGCGGGCCATTACGTTAACGTTGGGGATTGTGGGGCGGTCATTTCGGGTTGTTCACCGAGGCATAAGGGTGTTCCGTGCATGCGGTGGCGCATAGTGCTCCATCCCACCAAGGCTCCTTGGCGTGCGCCCGCTCGAGTCCGTCGTCTCGCTCGCGATCGTCGGCGGCGTCGTCACAAGCGACGCCGCCGCGGTGCTCACGTCCGGGTGTTCCTCTGCCTCTGCCTGCGACTGCGACTGGGGAATCGGCACGCCGATGGGGGGCGAGGGCGGCTGCGGCTGGTCTAGCATCTGCGTCTGCGTCTGCATCGAGCCGTCGGACCGCGCCGAGCGCGTCAAGATCGACGGCGGCGAGCCCTGCTCCGACGCGAATGAGCGTGCCGTCTGCAAGCCGGCACCAGCACCAGGACCGACGCGAGCGTGGGCCTGTGCACGCGCGCGCTGCGACGAAGCGGACGAGGCGGATGACGACGCGCTACGTGTGCGTGACGCGGCTAAGGCTGCGGCTGCTGCTGCTCTCGACGCTACTGCACCCCTCGCGGATGACGACGACGACACGGAGACGGACGAGACGGGCGAGATGGGCGGCGAGCGGCCAGTGGCGCTCTCGAGCGTGCGCGCACGCATCCCGGCGCGGCGTGGGAGTGCGGTACCAGCGCCACCGACGACGGGCATGCCAAACGTGTGGTTCTCGGGGTTACTGAGCGCGCCACCATCGCTGGCACTGGCGTCTGCATCGGACACGTCGCCGAGGCGCACGGCACCGGGCTGAGACGAGGGTGTACGCCCGAGCACGAGCTCGACGCTGGAGCGGGACGCGCCTGCGATGTTCTGCATGAGGCTGTGAGCGCGCGCACGGTGTCCGCCGAGAGCGAGGGAGACGCTCGATAGCGAGACGTGCGAGTCGTGTCGCGAGCTCGCGCCGCTGCCCGAGCCCGTTCCGGAGCCCGAGCTGGTGTGCCGAGAGCGGGAGCGCGGGCGGAAGGCGCCGCTGATGCGCGCGAGCGAGGCGGCGCTGCCGTTGCGGGAGCGGGAGCCGAGGAGGGACACGCGCGGGCTAGACTGGGACGAGGGTGGGGACGGTGAGAGGAGGCCGACTGAGTCCTCGCGCTCGCGTGCTTCGAGGGAGCCGTCAGGTGAGGGCTGGCCCGAGCGAGACGCGTGGTCGTCCTCGCGGTCCGAACCCGAGCCGACGCTTTCCGTGCGGAAGTGCTGCTGCTGCTGGTGTTCGTCGAGTAACGCCAGCTGTTGACGGGGCCGCGTGGCTGTAATGGCGCCCGGAGGCGTTGGGGACACCGGTATAGGCACGGTGCCTGCTCGCTGGCGGCCGCTTGCGCCTGCGGCTGGGTGGCGCGGGGGCATGGGCATGCCACTGATGGGGTCATGCGGGCTGTGCATGGACGAGCTGGCGGCGCCGACAGAGACTGGTGAGCCGGCGGACGGGGAGGACGATGCGTTCGTGGAGGTATCCACATTGCCAGTGCTGCGGGTATCGCGGGACGCGCGCGTGGACGTGCTCTTGCTTTGCGGCGTCGCGGTGGTGCGCGAAAAGGCGAGGGGCGGAGAGCCCGTGGATGAGATGCTGCCGCCGCGGCCTGGGTGGCGGAAGGAGAAGGGGTAGCGACTGGGGACGGGCTGGCCAAGGCTCGAGAGGGAGTTGGAAGCTCGGCCCGAGAACGAGGATGGCTCCTCGCTCGTGCGCGGCTGCGCTTCTTCCTCCTCGAACTCCACTTCTTCTCCCTCTTCGTCGACCTCCACAACAATGTCACCTTCCTCCCCCTCTTCTGCCTCATCCTCGCCATCGTGCTCTCCTTCTTCACCCTCGTGCGGTAAGCTGGGCGACGGCGGAAACGGGATCTGTTCTTGCTCGCTGCTCTCTCGTGGACCAAAGCCAGGGAAGGGATAGGGCAGGTTCATGATCGGGGCGTGCTTGCCGCCCTCCATCGTCGTTTCGCGCACGCGTGCCTCTGGCAGGGGCGGTACGACGTCCTGTCCTTGTCCTTGTCCATGTCCATTCGCCGGGCTGCTCTTGCGCGACGGGGCGTCCTTCGGGCTCTCGAACAGGTCCCGCGAGAGCATGCCCCTGCGCGCCTGCGGGGGTTGTTCCGTGGCCGCCCCGCCCAGCCCAACGGCAGCAAACACCTTCTCGATACCATCGAAACCTCCCTCTTGGGGTTGCTGCCCCGCCACCTGCGCCTGGCGCGGTGCACGGAGCGTGAGGCAAAAGTCGTATGCCTCTTGCACGCGCAGGAGAGTGCACTCTTTCCAGCTCCAGGGAAGCGCCTCGGTGCCACTGGCACCTACGCCTGCGCCTGCATCGGACTTTTCGCTATAAATGGACGCCGAACGACCGAATTCTTCCTCCTCCAACCGTGAACGGGGCCCGCAGAGCCCCGCGCAGCCATGCCCGCTGAATATCCAGAGACCGACCCTGAAGTGAAAGGTAAACAGAAGGAAAACAAAGAGGAGGCCGTGGAAGCGTACCAACTGAGCAGGAGGACTAGGGTCCTCCATGCCGTCCAGGCGGCATTGGCGATCAGCACACCCTTGGCGTAGCCAGAAAGTGCGCCGGTGCTCTTGTTGAAGAAGGTTCCGTCGCGGCGCGCGATGCTCTGATCGACGTCGGAGAGCGATAACCCACCAGGGAGATGCTCGGGACTGAAGAACGAGAGGAGGAGCGCGAGGGCCAAGCCTGCGCGTGGGAGGAGGGTCACGATGGTCGGAAGGTTCTGGGCATAAAAATAGCAAGTCTCTGCGAGCGCGTCGCGCAGCGAGCCCTCGGCGGACGGGAGGACGGCACTCGGGTTGACACGGGGGAAGGCCGAGTTGCGGATGTGCTGGAGGAAGCAAAAGTGTTTGTAGGACGTCATGGAGACGAGATTGAAAGCCGGGGAGGAGAGGTAGATGGGCAGGATGAGGGGGCGACCTAACGCAAGCCGGAGGTGAGTCCATGCAGCAAAAAAGAAAGGTTCACTCACGGAATCGCCAACGACGGTAGAAGGAGTAGAAGAGCTCGTATCCAAGAAAGACGCCGAAAAACCAGATGACCCAGGATGCAATGTAGGCGGCGGCGCCCAAGACCCAGTTGCGACCAGAACCGGGCACTCCAGGGGCGTCGGGATTCGGGAATTTCGCCACCCTACACACACCCCGACGTCAATCGAAACGAACCAAACCGGAAAAATAAAAACTCACTCGATCAAAATAAATACGGCATTGAAATCAAGAAACGTCTGTAGCGGGATGTGGGCAAAGACAAGCAGGCGGAACATATAAAAATGGAAGCGCGTCTTCCACGACGGATCGCGTAGCAGCTCGAGGTGAAGACCGGGCGAGCGAAACTTGGGCTGGGCCGCGCTCGCCGCCGCCGCCGCGGCAGCAGCAGCAGCAGCGGAGCGAAGACGTGCGTGTGAGTGTGAGTGTGTTGCATCCGGTGTCTGGGAAAGAAGCGTGGGCGATTGTCCGAGTGGGGACGCGGTGGCGCGGGACCAGATGCGGGACCCAAACCCGAACGGGAAGCTGCTTACCCGCGTCGTCGTCTGATCCGTCTCCCTGCGCGACACCATGCCAGCGCCGCCAGGGGATGCGCCGGCCGAGTCCTGCATGCTGACGATGCGGACAGAGCGCGGTGTGGGCTTGCGGCCGCCGGCGAAGGGGGCAGGCGGCGGCTGTGGCGTCGTCACCTGGACATGCTCGCTGCCGTGTGGGCTGCCTGCGGGGAGTTCCGTGGCGGGCCCGGCGTCGGGGCCGAACATGACCAGCGAGTGGAGGGTGGAGCCTGGTGCTGGGGGCGGAGGCCGCTTTGGAAGCCATGAGGGGTAGCCCTCGCTGCCTGGGATGGAGGCTGTCGGGGTCGACGGGATAGAGGACTGGGCGGCGGCTGGGGCACTGGGGTCCGGGTTTTCGTCTTGCGGATGGCGTGAGTCGGTGGGCGAAGAGGCATTAGAAGGGTGAGATCGTGTCATGACTGTAGAGTATACAACTGCGAGCAAAGGACCAAGGGTGTTGGGTGTCGCCAAGGGGAGGTTGTTGTTTTTCCCGGTATTTTGCTAGAATTTTTTTTTGGTTTTAATTTTTGTAGCGAGAAACGGCGCGCGAGGGAGGAGAGCGCAAGCAAGAGATGCGGGACAGCGCGGGGAGGAACGCAGCTTGCGGGGGAGATGACGGGAGATAGCTGCCTCGTGTTTTGGGGGAAGGGGGCAGCAACGCGGTGAACACGCGCATGCCCTGGTTGAAAAAGACCAACACTCGGCTACGCGCTAGACTAATTCCGTCATCGTGTGGAAAATAGAATAAATCCAAGAAAATACAACAAATACTATTACGTCAATACACGGAGTATCTGTTGCTACGCTTTTGCTCAAATGGAATACACAACTGCTTCGGAGTCACGATCGACAAGATCACGATCGAATACCAACAAGTACACTTTGCCTCCGTAGCCTTGCCATAGCAGCCGTTGCGGGGAAATAAGAATAAGCACCAATCGCGCACCAACTACTCACCATCATCTCAAAACGTGTATACGTCTACGTCGCCCAGGTCACCATCCGTAAACGGGCTAGCCTAGATTTCCACATGTAACTGGCCCTGCCCCTCAGACAGAGGCACACACGCACCTTAAGTCCGAGCAGCCTCTGCTCGTCAATCATATATCCCACATACGACTCGTCCTGCCCTGGTGCCAGCACAGAGTAGTACGGCAACCTAGTGACGACTTCCTTCGCGAATACCCCGATCGCAGGGAACACCGACGGTTCACACACGAGCCGCGAACCCTCAGCCGGCTCCTCGGGATCGATTCCGAGCCGCGAAGCTGCAAGCTTCTCCGCCGCAGTCGGAGCACGCGAGGGGTGCACGTTCAAGTCCAGCACTTCGACCCGGCTCTCGCCCGACCGTTGTAGCACGGGGCACACCACGCGCGTCCCGTGCACATAACTACCATGTCACATCAGCTGGGCGCCCGCCGCACACACCCTCCCAACCACTCACCGAAGCCATTGGAACCCCATGGCAAGCACGAAGAACCGCGTCCCCGCTGGACCCCACTCCTCCCACGGCACATCAACCGCGTCAGCGCCGTCCTCCCAGTAAGCCTCCACGTAGCGCATCAGCGTACGGTTGTGCACGACGAAACACGCCGGCTGCCATCGCCCCCGGTGTGCGCCAGGGTCGTGATGTAGCGTGAAGACGTGGACGCGCGCCGCCCGCTCAAACGAAAACGGCGAGCCAGCGGGCGGACGCGCGAGGAAGGGCCCCGTGGTCGTCGTGAGCTCGAACAGCGCGCGGTTCGGGTGCGGCGTGGGAAGGTGCAGCGTGGCGACGTGCGTTGGTCTTCTGGGAGACGAGGGAGACGCAAAGCTGTAGATCCGGATCTCGCCGCCGTCTTTGAGCGTCGTGACCATGTATGCTCGCGGAGAAAGGAACGAAAAGTCCCAGATGCGCTCTGGCGCCTGGTCCTCCTGAATGAACTGGCAACCCGGGTAAGCCGTGAGATGGAATAGAGGATGAACAAACGCACGACGAGTTCCTCGCCCGTCATCCAGTTCCAGATCAACACCCCATGCAGTGGCATCCAGAAATACATCCCGACGACGTCCTCGACGATCTGTATCATGCACCCATGCACGGGTCCGAGCGCGCGGCGGCACAGCACAGGCACCTTCGCCGCGGGGTGAGGCGCGACGGCGCCAGCACTGAGCTTCCTAAGGTGGACGCGGATATCCGCGCCTGCGGTGGTAGCGCTCGTACTGGCGCTGGGGCCAGCAGCGGGGCGGTGTTCGAGGAGAACGATGAGGTCCTGTGCAGGGTCGAGGGCAAAGTCCTTGATGCGTACGCCGAGGTCATCTACGACAAGCCTTGTCTCGTCCGTCGTGTTGCTCGGCAGCCACGAGGCGACCAGCCGCCGCGCCGCGCCGTACTCCTCGAGCGCCTTGGCGAACAGCCCCCCCACGAGCTCGTACGCGTGGCAGTGCCCTGCTAGCGCCACTGCCGCACGCCGTCGTGGGCGCAGGGCACGCCAGGCCACACGCCGCTCAAGTAAAAGGTCCATCCGCGCGGCAGTCGTTGACGCTGGCCCTCCGGATGGACCATCGATGAGCCCTTCTGCTGCTAGCTCGATGCGGTATTGGAGATTGAGAGACGTAGCGACGAGGGCATGAAGCTGCTTGCAGACCTGTTTACATGACAACCAAACAGTGATGAGGGGGAGAAAGAGAAACGAGGAAGGAGAAATTTACCGCGGAACAGCGTAAGATGGAGAGATGGTCGAGGAGGACGAGGACCTCCGAGAGTATCTCAACGGGCAAGTCGAGTAACATATCAAGTAGTTTCTCTCCAGAAATTCTAAAAATTATTCAAGGTCTTAATTCACTCGGCAATTGCCGCCTACACCTGAAGTCTCGTCCAGCTGTCCATCACTTTTCGCACACGGCGAAACGACCCCGCCCCACATGACCCGCTCTCCACGTGCCCCCACAGCGCGCTGAGCGTCGCAAACTCGCTCGCACAGTCCGGCTTGGGGCACCTATACATATTGTCCGCGTGCGCGTGGCGCAGGCTCTGCAGGTGCTGGCTGAGCTGCTCGGGCCTCTCGAACGACGCGTCGTCGCACAGGGGGCACTCGTACGCCGCGCCGTTCCACATGCGCTCCGTCGCCCACCGCTGCGTCACGTAGTTCTTGCGGTCCGCGCGTACGACGAGGCGGTCCAGCTGGTCCCGCGTCATGCACGACGCGCAGGTCCCCGACTCGAAGTGCCCCGCCAGCGCGGACGGCGAGACGAACGTCCGCCCGCAGCCTGCGCCCGGGCAGCGCAGAGTTGGCGCCGCCTGCTGGTGCACGCCCGAGTTGGCGTGCTGCCGGACGTCGTGCGCGCTGCGGAAGAACCGGTTGCATTCCGTGCAGAGGTGGTGCACGTCTTGGTCATGCTGCTCGAGTTGCCTTCGTGCGCTGAACCGCTGTTTTAGGGCCATCAGACTCGGAGGCGCTGTTGGGGAGGTACTAGTAGGGCTCCTACCTTGCGGCACGGAGCACATGCGTGATGCTCTTCCTCGAGATGGCCCCACCATTCGTCGTCGTCGTCGTCATCGTCAAATTTTATATTGCATTCTGCGCAATAGACGTGATCACCACTTTTTCTGTAGTGCAATCCTCGGAATCGAAGATCTAGTACACGCCCCCGACTGAGTGCTACGGGATTATCGTCGTCGTGAGCTTCGATCCTTACTTACCCTATTGTGTCTCTCACAATACCAGTGCTTGGCCTCCATATGCTGCATCTTCGACTTTGCAGAATCAAAGTGCCGTTCGCACTCCTTGCAGTAGTGGTGTTTCGGGCTGTTCCCATAGTGCTGGTCGAGGCTCTCCTCGCTCGCAAAGTCGATGTCGCAGCTGTCGCATAGCCAATGAGCATTCGAGTTGGACCTGTGTTGTTCATAAGCCCAGTCAAGGGAAAAAGACCGCTCGCAGCGATCGCAGTAGGCCATCTGGTGGGAGGGCACGGAGTCGTCGCTGACATTCCCCACTTGGGTCGGCCTTATAAGTGGGGGGGATTCCCATAAGTAGCGCCCGTGATACTGTAATACCTGCCACTGCCAAGGGCACGCCCCATCTAGAGGTGACTTGTACGTCGTTGGTTCTACTTTAGCTTTCTCTTCTTCGCCTTGCCGGGATTTACCTCCTCACTCATGGTTTCTTGCTCAGCAAGTTTCTCCGAGTCTCTACACTCTCCGACTGCTTCCGCCTCGTTGCCGTGCACGCTCCCGCGAACTCGCCTCCCGTCGACCCCCCTCGTTTCGAATTTCTCTCCCCGTCGCAAGTCTATGATAATTGCAAGAAAAATTACAGGATAACAAGGTCATCTTATTCTCTCGGCAATTGCCGTTGCGCTGTAGTTACGTCCCTGGCAACTGTCCTCTCGCATTCCGCAATCCACCACTCGTCGGGCGCGTCGGACTTGTCACGGTACAGGTAGCACTCGTCCGCCTCGCCGTTCCACGAGGGCTTCATCGCCCACGATCTGCCCATTTTAATGGACCGAACCAGCCCAGGTGGTAGTCTTTAGCGACAGCCACCACCACCGAAGACAATTTTGTTTTACGCACTATCATTTTGTTTTTCCTCATTAAAACTATGTACCGTGTATGCTCGGAGGTGCAGGCCCGCTATGTATAGTGGACTAGGCATTAGCCGTCGGCCTCTGAGACTTCTGGCAGTGAGAACTGTCGGTCGGAAACCTACGACGGCCCTGAAGTACCGACCTTTCAGAATCCAGATCTTGCCCTCCTCTCAGTCGCCGTCCAGATCGATGCGGGCATGATTGAGGTCAAGGAAGCGAGCGAACATATACTGGAGAGTGAGGTCCCGACTCCTCATGAACGTTTCATTTGAGAGGAGTAGGCTCGGGACTAGCCTGCATACGGGAAGTCGATATGTGTATCGCAGGTTACTGCCTTCATACACAGACGGTCACCGGTCTAAGTAACTGACCGAGTCTTCAACGTGTACTGCCTCAATGAACTCTTATCTAGCATATCAAATTACTCAGGCCGCCTAAAGAAAAACCACGGGTTGTTGTAGCAGTTCTATCTAGGTGTTAATACAGGTAGTCCAACTCGGCCCATGTACGAAAGTAGAAAGATCAAGGCGGGTTTCACATTCGCCGGAAATCCAGATACTACTTGGGCGGTGAAGACCATCCCTATGAGGTGGCGGGATCCACATTAGGAGTTCACCTTCACTACCACATATCCATCCGTCCTTGTTGATCACGGAGTGGTCGGTGAAGTCGACGTGTCTTGTAGTTTCCGTATTTCCTGTCGTAGCATTCAACTTATGAATTGACCCATGTCCTGATGAGACAATGTACTGACCATCTGGTGGCGAGAGTGTCACTGGCACTGACTCGGCCGAATCCGTGTGTCCATTAGATGGACTTGCTCCTTTCTCTCCCGTCGTGACGTTCCACATACGAATTGTTTCATCATACGAGCTAGAGACGATGCGCTGGCCATCAGGCGAGAATGCCACAGACCCGACAGATCGCCTATGTCCAGTAAATGGGCCTGCCTCTGTCTCTCCCGTGGTGGCATTCCACACACGAATTGATCGATCGTCCGAGCCTGAGACGATGCGCTGGCCATCTGGCGAGAATGCCACAGACTCGACAGATTGCGTATGTCCAGTAAATGGGCCTGCCTCTTTCTCTCCCGTCGTGACGTTCCACACATGAATTGTTCCATCGCGAGAGCCTGAGACGATGCGCTGGCCATCTGGCGAGAATGCTACAGACCGGACCATCACCATATATCCAGTAAATATACCTCGTTCTCTCTCTCGCGTCGTGACATTCCACACATGAATTTTTCCACGCCAGTTCGAGTAGGCGATGAACCGTCCATCTAGCGAGAGTGCCACACGACTGAAAACATCGTCGTGTACAGTAAATGGGCCTGCCTCTATCTCTCCCATTGTGGCGTTCCACACACGAATTGTATTATCTTGCGAGTAGAAGACGAAGCGCTGGTCATCTGGCGAGAATCCCTTATACACGACCCAAGACCTGTCTGCAGTAAATGCGTCCACCTCTGCCTCTCCCGTAGTGGCATTCCACACACGAATTCTTTCATCGAAAGAGCCTAAGAAGATGCGCTGGCCGTCTGGCGAGAATGCCACAAATTTGGCTGGATCCACGTGTCTAAATGGGCGTGCCTCTGTCTCTCCCGTGGCGTTCCACACATGAATTGTTCCATCGAGCGAGGCTGAGACGACGCGCTGGCCATCAGGCGAGAATGCTACAGCCTTGACTTCACCTATGTGTCTAGTAATTGCGCCTGCCAGTGCCTCTGTCTCTCCCGTGGCATTCTGCACACGGACTGTACTATGCTCCGCGGCTGAGACGATGCGCTGGCCATCAGGCGAGATTGCCATAAAACCGAAGAAACCAGTGGATGGGCCTGCCTCCGTCTCTCCCGTAGTGGCGTTCCACACACGCCTTGTTCCATCTTGCGAGTACGAGACGATGCGCTGGCCATCTGGTGAGAATGCCACAAACGAGACCGAAGACGTGTGTCCGGTAAATGGGCCTGCCTCTGTCTCTCCCGTAGTGGCGTTCCACACACGAATTGTTTTATCCTCCGAGCCTGAGACGATGCGCTGGCCATCTGGAGAGAATGCCACAGACAAGACTGAATCCGTGTGTCCGGTAAATGGACCTGCCACTTTCTCTCCCGTAGTGGCGTTCCACACACGAATCGTTTGATCCTGCGAGCCTGAGACGATGCGCTGGCCATCTGGCGAGAATGCCACAGACAAGACCGAAGACTTGTGGATAGCAAATGGACCTGCCACTTTCTCTCCCACAGTGGCGTTCCACACACGAATTCTTCCATCGCCCGAGCCTGAGACGATGTGCTGGCTATCTGGCGAGAATGCCACAGACTTGACCAGACCCCCGGGTCCGGAAAATGGGCCTGCCACTATCTCTCCCGCAGTGGCGTTCCACACACGAATTCTTCTATCTTGCGAGAGTGAGACAATGCGCTGGTCATCCGGCGAGAATGTCACGAGGATCCGACCGTCGTCCGACGGCCAAGAATCGTCCAAGCTTGAATCCGAGTCTTTAGCAGATGGGCCTGCCTCTATCTCTCCCGTAATGGCGTTCAACACACGAATTGTTTGATCGTCTGAGCCTGAGACGATGCGCTGGCCATCTGACGAGAATGCCACAGACATGACCCATTGGCAGTTCGTGTGTCCAGTAAATGGGCCTGCTTCTATCTCTCCTGTAGTGGCGTTCCACACACGAATTGTTTTATCCTCCGAGCCTGAGACGATGCGCTGGCCATCTGGCGAGAATGCCACAGACGAGACCCAACCCTTGTGTCCAGTAAATTCGCCTGCCTCTGGCTCTCCCGTCATGACGTTCCACACATAAATTGCTCCATAGTTCGAGCCTGAGACGATGCGCTGTCCATCTGGCGAGAGCGCCACTGACAACGAATCGCTGTCCGCGTCTCCAGTATATGGGCCTGCCTCCGTCTCTCCCGTAGTGGCGTTCCACACACGACTTGTTCCATCTTGCGAGTATGAGACGATGCGCTGGCCATCAGGCGAGAATGCCACAAACTTGACCGAATCCGTGTGTCCGGTAAATGGGCCAGCCTCTGTCTCTCCCGTAGCGGCGTTCCACACACGAATTGTTTTATCCTCCGAGCCTGAGACGATGCGCTGGCCATCTGGAGAGAATGCCACAGACTCGACCGAATCCGTGTGTCCAGTAAATACGCCTGCCTCTGTCTCTCCCGTCGTGGCATCCCACACACGAATTGTTCCATCCTCCGAGCCTGAGACGATGCGCTGACCATCCGGTGAGAGTGAAATGGAAACGACATCACCCCCAACTTCTGGAATCTCTAACTCCAACAATGGCCAGTGAGATAATCGCCCGCGTCCCACACGTAAGATTCTAGGAAATGATCCGGAATAATGTGCTGAGACAAGAGAACTTGTTGGCGCAAAAGGTAGAGCAGAAAGGTAGATATGAGGAGCACTCTTTGCCATGATCACCCCGAAGTACCGTACAAACACAGAGGAATCATTGATGAACGACCTGAATTTTTCTAACTCTGTCTGAGAAACCTGTTGCGATCGTAGTTATTAGTTGTTCGCCTTATCGAATCAACAATTATACTCACACCTTGACCAGAGGTCAACCATACATTCAGAGCCGAGCACGCGGCCGAAGCAAGACCCACATTACTCGTCAAGCTAAGGGCCTCCAACCAAAAGAGAAATTTCTTGTCAAAGAAAGTTCGAAGTTTTCCAAACAGATCAGTTTCGAAGTTAATATTTTCCAAATGACTGTCCCAGAAAAGACAGGCATATAACAGAGAGGGTGGGATGTGTTCGGCAATGCGCGATTTAAGGTCTTGAACATCGTTGTTGGCGAGATAAGATGATTCGAGTTTGCAGATGTTGAACTTGAGCTCGTGGAGCACTAAACCAAGACAGGAATGGGCCAAATGACGATGAGAATCGCGAAGGTCGACACAAAAGTCGCCGCTCTTCTCTTTATTTGTCAGGAAATCGCGGAATGATGTATGGAGTGGAACGACGGGAAGGTTTTGATCAGACGAGTTGACATTACTCAGCAATGACCCAAGGTGACGGAGCATTCCACGAACGGATTTAGGATCAGAGTCGTCATCAATGGAGGCGTGCTGACGTAGAGCGATGAGGGATCGGATGGAGAGGGGTTCAAACGCAGTAATAAGCTGCCCCACGACAGAGCGGAATAGAAGTCGTGCTTCTGGGTGAATAAAATATACTTCTAGGACTTCTTTGTACAGCTCGTCCAACGGGTCTTGCCTACGGTGATCTGCGGTGAGTCTCAAAAGATGCTCTATGCACTTTTTCTCGCTAAAACCAAAGGAGCCGGGAGGTTCAAGGATGTATCCGCAGGCAACTGCTGCCCACTGAAACAATCCCTCCGCCTTTGTTGCCAGCGTATCGCAATAAATATTCAACTCGTCAGAACAGAGCTTCATCCGAAGAAAGGCGAGAATATCGTCATGCGTATTAACAGCCAACTCGTGATCATCCATAGATGTAATGCGAACTGACGGTGCTACACCAAACGCAGACTTGATGTCGTGCTCAGGTCGCGAGGTGATAAGCACACGGAAGTTCGGCGGCAGTCTAGAGAGGTTTTTAGCAAGAAATTTGTGTAAACCGTTTCCACCAGTTACATCCCCACTCTCGTCCAATGCGTCGATTACAACAAGAATCGGACCGACGATATGCAAATCCTTAAGCGGTTCCAGGATAAGGGATTTAAACAGGGTGCCATAGTCACGGGTTCCAGCTCGAAGAGAGGAGTTGTCCTTTACGATCCTTCCCAGCGCGGTTTTGAACGAAGGATACCGGTCGGAGAGATCGCGAGCAAGAGTCGTGAAGAAGTGATAAGGTTTGGGTTGTTCCTTCCGCAAAAAGATAAACGATGACGTAAGACGGTGCATTTCATCGAAGCGACGTGCGATCTCGTGAGCAATTGATGACTTTCCCGTGCCCGCTTGCCCGAAGAGAACGAGACTACGCTCCGAAGCGGGATCGTTCACCCAATTGACAATGAAGTCCAGGAAGGCCGTGCGCGTTCCCGAAAGACAACCCTTGTCAGGTGTGAATCGCGAGCCCGCTCCATATGGGATTTCTCTGATTTTTGCATCTAGTTCTAGGACGAATATCAGATCGATAACTCATAAAACCGACAAGCCATCGGGACTACGTACGGTCGTCTGAAATTTGGCTTGACACCCATTCAAGGTGAGTAGATATCCAGTCGACCTTGGCCGAAATTATTCCCACGCCGTCCCGAATCTGGAACGCAGTTATCTCCGTGGTGATGATGGCGTGATCCAAGAAAGCCTTTCGATGTCCGACAAGGGCGGCGGACAGGTCCTCAATTTCTTTGCTGGCTCCGTTGACGACGTTCTTCCACGTCTTCTTCCCTGAAAACCGCACGTTAACGCCGGACAATGGAGTATATGAAGACAGCTTACAGAATCCCGAGTCCTTTGCATATGATTGGATAAGATCACCACAATTACAGACATCCTCCAGCATGAGGGTAAGAATTTTGGCCTGCTTGGAGTCGGGATTAATAGACTTCAAAGTGTCTTCGTACTGCGCGAAATCAAACGCGTCGTGCATGGCTTTGAGTAGCGTTAGGACATTTTCGTCCCGTTGATACTGTTCTAGGAGTGCCTGGCACCCGAATTAACATAGCATAAGTGTTTCCCTTCCGATAACGCAGACAGATGTACCTTGGGGACGGCTGAAACCAATCCATATGCCATCTTTGCAAACGGGTGGAGCTGAGAGCGAAAGTCGGCTCAGTCGAGGAGAGGGAAAGTAGATATTGTACGCACTTCCGCAATTGGGCTAACGGTATCCATCACCATCTTGATTCCACTAATAGCCCCCTTCCATGCATTGGCCCCGTCAATCAGCTTCGTAGTTTCGTCGGCGCGAAGGAGAGCAGTATGAGCCTTCTCGGCAGTCGACGTCTCTGCTTGGCCATCTGGCAGAGGAGCGACGGAAAGGGGATCTGGTGAGGGTGAAAGAGGTTCGGGAGCGGTGGATTGAATGGGTTCCCCAGTGTCTGATACTATAGAGGGATTAGTAGCTTCTTCTGCGGGTGTGTCGTCTCCTTTGGTCATTATTTCGGGCGGGTCGTTGGGAATGATTGGAGGGGGCACGTTCGCTAACAAAGTGACCGACAAGTAGAGCGTGACCTGGTGCGTCGATCGTCCAGCATCCCCATCGCCATTACTGAGAACATATGAAACATCTACGCGCGAGATGTTCAGTTAGTTGAACGAACGGGAAAGCTAAACAAAGTCGGATCACTTTGGGACGCGATAGGTACCGGTATCTCGCACGTCCTGATAACGACATCACGTTGTGCGATCCGCTTCTCATACAGACACAGTGTAAGATGCGAAGACCGTTGTGTAGTACTGAACTGAACTTTTAGCCGAAAAATAAGGTTGAAAAAGAAAAATCCTACAAGTCACCAAGCGTCCTGTTCCACTGTACAGTCTGCCCGTCGATCTGAACGCTCTCCGTCTTCTTCGTTGTCACGAGATTGGTTACAGTGACATAGAACCGCCTCTTCCGGCCAAACGATCTCTTGATATGGGGAATATTGACCGCTCGGAGGACTAACAAAGAGAATAAACAGTTATCAAGGCATCTACGAATTAGAAATTAAGTACATACCGGTCACCTGAACACGTAGCTGGGATGGGCTTCCCTGCGATTCAGCGATTTGAGTGCTGTCAAAGAATGGTTCTTGAGTGAGCACCGCTACAGAGGAAGGGATTTACTCACCCTCTTCCTGAGTTTTGCGATGGCGAAGGATCCGGGCTGGGGTAGTGGGTCACGATCAAAGAAAGTGATAAGTCAATGGCCATCACGCACGAATTCAAGGACAATTTCTGGTGCTCCGAGTCCAGATCTTGTGTAGGGACCATGGTGGATACAGTAGAAGAATGTCTTGGGGGTTCGAGTGAAAGTAGCGTCTAGGCGACCAGTGACCACGCAGTGTCCGCATACCCCCGCCCAACCCCTGTTGTGGCGTTCCAATGATCCCACGGCTGTCAAGCTATCAAGGCTGTGAACAAGAGATACAGTAACTTACTCACGCTGCCAGTCTGCAGCTCGAAACGACCGAGCTAACTTAGAGACGTGCATGCTTTCCCTCAAAAAGCGGTGGGAACGCGTCCTGCAAGCCCTCATTGATTTTGATTTTGGTACGTGCCACCCCCATAAACCAGATCAGTGGCTCGCCGCGCAACCCACCGCACAAATCTCCCTCGCCCTCACGACCGCAGCGCCCTTCCTCGGCATCTGGAACGTTGCACCCCTCGTAACTGCTGCGCCCTCCGGCGAGCCTCAGCACGGGCAGGGACAGGCTGTAACTACGAGCTAGGCGCGCTCTGAGCCCAGCGTGGCTGCGGCGGCACCTGATGTGTATGGAAGGAGTTCCCGCCGCGGTGCTGTGCGGGCTCTGGGTTGGCGCCCACCGAGCCGGAGTTCTTCTGCTCAGGAGCAACGGAAACCGTAGGACTTCTCTCTCTCTCGTGTCGTTGATGCCATGAAAAGGAAGGGTTCTGCCCCCGAGTGGCTGGCTACTTGTGGTTTTTCGGGTGACTGTGTTCCCTTGTATATAAATTGGCCGTAGTATTTATCATTATTGGCCCGAGATGTTAACAGCACGCGCAACTTTTTGATGTATTCGGATGGACGATCGCATTACCTCCAGTCGGTCGACGATGGGCATCATCGCACTCGCTCGTCACGCCCCCAAAAATCCCGGCGATCACTCAGAGTTCACATATTCGAAAACCTTCGTATACGTACGAGGGACAACGTTACAACAAACTTTCAACGGCTACTGCTTACAACCAACTACTTGTGTGAAGTCCAGTTAGAACGGAAGCCAAAATAATGGTTGGGCCCGGTGCGCAAAACATGCGTATGGAAAAGGGGGGCGTACAGTGACTCTGGATGCATGTACTGTACTTAGTCCGGAAATGAATACACACAAGATAAGAAAAACGATAATTATGTGCGTGTTCCCTGCGGGAAAGAGTGGAGAGAGAGGAAACACGAAAAGTGAAGACTGTAGTTGGGGTACAGGACCAGCTAGATATATGGTACATTACAGATGATTGGGGGGTCGTTGCGAAGACAAGAAAATCAGGGAGACAAGTAGAGATAGACGGACAGACAGACGCATGCGGAACAAGATCAAATACTATCGGGCGTGAGAGAATAATCGTGCCGTATCAAGTGGTCGTTATGTTCGCACGGCGCCTCCAACGAGGCGCACTCAGGAAAGGTCCACCGCGGCGGGCTGGGGAGGCATGGATTTCTGATAGCCATCGGCGGCCATGTTGTTGCCAGGGTAGGCATAATTATCGTCCGTTGGCCACGAGAAGCTGCAGAATGCACAAAGATGATTAGATGAGCGGAACCAAGACGAGAACGATCGGAAAGTAAAAAGGAGAACTCACTCCAACAATATCATGGTCTGCGTCTACGGGTGGATCTCGATCGCTTTCATCGGTCCGAGCAAGTCATCAATTCGAACGTAAAGTCCATAACGTCACTATGCTGACCCGTAGTGGTGCCGAACGTGTATGATGGTGCGTCGTGCTGGTGAATCGGCTCGTTGTTATTCGTAGTGTCCCTGAACCCAGCTTGGGTTACCACCGGCTTGCCGTTCAAAGTCATCGAATGGGGCACGTCTTGCACAGTCGCGGGATTGCCTCCCGTCGCGAACGAAGACGGGCTTGCGATGTGTGACGGTGGTTCTTGTTTGGCTGTTTGCCGCTGCCGCTGGTACACCGGAGCACTTGAGCTCGCCTGTGGCTGTTGCGTCGGCGGGCTCTGTTGATGCATGCGCCCGCGTGCAGCGTCACGTTTATGTTTCGCTAGCGCGAGCTGTTCTTCCGGTATAAGTTGGGAAATGGCAACGTACCTAGCCAACAACCGCGGCCCACCCGAGACGAACTCGGAAGCCTCAATCCCTCTCGCGAGAACCAGACGAAGTCGCTTCACGAATGCCTGACCCGAATCTGCTTTCAAAACTTCGAGTAAGACGTTCCGGAAATGCGCTTCCTTTCGTGCAGGCGCGCATCCAGTAAAGTCCCTTATATCGCGCGGCAGTACCGTGACTTGTCCGGGAGCTATTTGAGAAAGAGGTTTCGACTTTGTTGAATCAGAGTGAGGGCTCGGAGAGGGATGTTAGAAGCCAAAGTGACTAGGAGGAATAGCCAACGTGGATCAGATCTAGCGAGATTGATCAGTTTGTTCAAAATCGATAGAACGGGTGGGAGAGGGCATACCTCAAATCCGTCCCTCCGAATCGCGCATACCAAATGGCACAATTCACGAGTCACGCCCGTCAGTATCGCACCGAGCAGCCTCACGCTCGAGTCGTGCACCTCCGAGAATCCGGCCGGACCGTGCGCCTCGTCGCCGTCCCTTCCTTAGACTTTGGCCCCCAGTACTTCTCCTTGAGCTCTTCCACTGCGGAAGCTGGGTCGTCTGCATGTTCGGGCTACCGTCCGCCAACAACTTCGCGGAAGGGGTAAAGTAAACGTACGCGTCCGGCACTGTCTGCGTAGGACGTGGAAAGGAAGATTTGTGTGGGGTAATAGCGTCGTTGTGCGCGCGCGCGCGAGCGCGCACGCCGAACGTTCTTTTTCTGTTTCAGTGTTGGTTCGAGGTCGCCGTGAATTGGATGTGGGTGTTTGACTTTGCGTGGGAGAGCGAACGTGGCGGAGTGGGACGCATGATTAGCGCAGTAGTCTCGCGGGATATCTATAGTCTCCATTGCAGGATCTTCCCGCAGAAGTTGAAGGAGAAACAATGTGCAGGCACAGATGGTGATATGTTGTCGCCCTGGTGTGGAAATCAGCGAATGAATTATAACGCAGGAAGAGCCGGCGGACAAGGTTGTTCACAAGGAACTAAGGTCCCGCTCCGGATGAGAACGGAAAAGAGTGGCGATCAAGGTGAGCGACTGGGTGCGTGAATATGACAGAGTACAAGCCATCAGTGTGAGAGCACTAAGCAGATTGACGGTGACGCACGTAAGGACATTGCGTAGGAAGGCTTTGGTCTGACGCGGAGCCACCCAACGCGTTCGGTAGACCGGAAGACGAAGAGAGGAGGAATGCCGGGAAAAAAGGAAGGTGAGTTGGTCCTTATGTCGTCTGGACGGGGATCAAATCGATTCTCCCCCTCCACCTGTGATGAGGCCTATGAGAGTTGAGTAGAATTGGTATCTTGATGTAGAGTGATGAAGATATTCTAAATCTTGGGATCGATTCGCAATGTTTACATCGCTCTACATCAAGATACCACCAGTTCTGACCCAGCACCATTTCGGTTGCAATTGGAAGCAATAGACAACCTCATCAGAGCGAAGCTCAGATAAGCACACCAGGCAAATCAAGAGTGACAGCTCGAAGGCACGTACAATAGTTAGTAACCCCTTTTCGTGAACCGGGTAGTTAACTCGATCAACAACTCTTGCTTCCCGAACAATTGATGGAATGGATACGAAACAGCCACTCTTCTTTCTACTCCCAACTCCCAAAGATCCAGTTCTGAGTCCCGATCATTGGGAGAGCGAATGCTGGCAAGACATCGACCTTGGAGAGAGTTTGTGACACTACAGTGACGGAGAGTCCAGTTATTTAACGCCAAAAGCAAGCAGGTGGTGGCAGGACGGGAATCTCGCACCGGGGTGGAAAAGAGTTGGACACGGTTACCTAATGGCCAGAAATGGTAGTCAGGCTTCCTCTCCGTCGCGCCCGGCTTTGCGACTTGCACCATATCTGGGTGATCTGCACGTAAAGAGCAATTGGAATGCCCGGCGAACTGGGAGAGCCTGGGCACCCCTCCACGATCGAGCTCTGCATCGCCCTCAAGCCCGACCGCACGAACGCCTTGATCGAGGTAGTACACAAGGTTAGTAACTCGATCCAAAGTATCCAAGGCACATCTTTCCCTCACTCCTCCATGTATCCGTGTACTCACATGTGCTGCCTTGTTTACAGATATGGCACACATATGTCCGAGGAGCAAGTCATGAACATGTCACGATGCATCCGGACACGGTCAGGTACGTCAAACCCTGGCTTGAGTACCACGGCTACTCTCCTTCGTCTCAACGACACATGGCGGCGACTGGCTGACCCTTACCAGCATGTCTGTATCCCAACTCAATGATCTTCTCGTTGCGTCGTACCAGCTCTACCATCACGCAGAGACGAACAAACCCGTTTTTCGCACGGTCGGCTATGAACTCCCTGCGGCGCTTCATGCGTGCGTGCAAACCGTCGCGCTTAAACGCCCTTCGGCTCACCGCCCTCACTGCGGCAGACTGCGCGTTTACCAGGCGGCGGGGCAGCGTCATCGTGACCCCGGCACGCAATTCGGATAGAGGTCGTCCAAGAAGGTTAGGGAGAGTTCAGGCATCACTTCAGGTAAAGAGGTTGCACACGCAACTTTTTGAGATGTGTGCACGTGAGGATCACATTACCGTCGGTCGACGATGAGCATCATTGCACTCGTCCGTCACCCACAAAAAACGTCCGGCGATCAACTCAGAGTTCACGTATTCGAAAACCTTTGTATACATACGAGACGAGTACAACAAACTATCTACAGCTACTACTTACTACCAACTACTTGTGTGAAGGCCAGTTAGAAAGAAAAGCGAGTAATGAAGGGAAAGCTTGGGCCTGGTGCGCAAAACATGTGTACGGCAAGGAAGGGGGGGGGGTTACAGTGACTCTCGATGCATGTACTCAGTCCAGAAATGAATACACACAAGATAGGAAAATGCGAGATTCATGTGCGTGAGCCATGTGGGGGAAAGAGTGTAGAGAGGAAAAAACGAAAGCGGAGACCCTAGTTGGGGAGTACAGGACCAGCTAGATATATCGTACGTCATTGCGAAGACAAGAAAACCAGAGAGACAGACAGAGATAGGCGGACAGAGAGACGCATAAGATCAAATAGTACTGTTGTATCATCAGACGGAACGAAATAAAATCATGCATGCGTGAGAGAAGACGCATGCCATATCAAGTGGTCGTTATGTCGCACGGCGCCTCCAACGAGGCGCACTCAACTGAGGTGCACCGCGGCGGGCTGGGGAGGCGTGAAATTCTGGTAGTCATCGGCGTCGATGTTGTTCCCAAGGAAGGCATAATTCTTGTTCGTTGGCCACGAGGAGTCGCAGAATGCACAAAGATGATTAGATGAGCGGAATCAAGATGAGAGCGATGGGAAAGAACGCACCGTGGCAACATCGTGGTCCCCATCAAATGGGAGTCCAACAGTGACAGTGATACTCGGCGACCCGTGACTTGACGGGCGTCCGCTAACGAGGAAAACAGATTCTCTGCGTGCCCATTTTCTAGCCTGTAAATGAGCGCCTGAAGACAGGGTAGCAACCCCCGGGTCTACTAGCGTTATGAGTGTTTCTTGTTTACCCAACAGTTCTCTCTTGCACTGGGACGGGGTATGGAGATGGAGAAACCGATGGACAATTCCTTGAGCTGGGGAAGGGACCGAAAATTCCTGACTAACGGTCCCAGAAGAAAGTAACCAGAAGCTCGGATAAATGTGAGGGCGAGTGGCGAGGGAGGCAGTTGAAAGAAATGATAATCCTTTCGGAAGACCGACGCCAAGAAGTGTGAGGTGGGGTATATTTGGGGCCAGGAAGGTCTTAGGAGGTATCAGACTCGTGATTTCATCAACTGTGGACGAGAGAATGAAAGGTGTTCCAGTGTTGGGAAGGGCCCGTCTGTGAACGTAAGGAACTTACGCAAAATTGAAGGTGGGAGGTGGAGGACGATGCGTACGCGATCACGCAGCAGGAGTGTGGCATTACCAACTCATCTTGCCCACTTAAGAAGGTCGTAGTTGTATCCCGGAAATCGACAAAGAGCGGCAGGGGCGGTAAATAGTCTAGTATGGCCACTATAGGGACTCACATCACGATCGAATACCAACTAGTACATTTTGCGTGCGTAGGGACAATTCTGCTCACAGCGAAACCGGATCCTCGCCATAGCAGCCAAAGAAGCCTGCCGTTGCGAGGAAATTAGCACCAATCTCGTCAGAGAAGCACTTACAATCGTCTCAAAACGTGTATACGTCTCCATCGTCCAGGTCACCATCCGTAAACGGACTCGCCGAGTTTTCCCACATGTAACTGGCTGCACCCCAGACAATGACAAACCAAGGCACACGTACTTTAAGCCCAAGCAGCCTCTGCTCGTCGATCATATATCCCACATATGACTCGCGTTGTCCCAGCGCGGGCACAGAGTAGTACGGCAGCCCAGTAACAACTTCCTTGGCGAATACCCCGCCCGCAGGGAACGCTGACGGCTCAAACGAGCCGCGAGCCCTCAACCGGCTCCTCGAGATCGATTCCGAGCCGCAAAGCCGCAAGCTTCTCCGCCGCGGTCGGGGCGCGCGACGCGTGCACGTTCAAGTCCAGCACTTCGACCCGGCTCTCGCCCGACGGCTACAGCATGGGGTACACCGAGCGCGTCCCGTGCACGTACCTACCACCGAACCAATTAGCTGGGCCGCCGCCGCACACTCCACTATCACCCACTCACCGTAGCCACTGGAAACCCATGGCAAGCACGAAGAACCGCGTCCCGCTGGACCCCATTCCTCCCACGGCACATCAACCCGCCAGCGCCGTCCTCCCAGTACGCCTCCACGTAGCGCATCGGCGTACGATTGTGCACGACGAAGCACGCCGGCTGCCATCGCCCCCGGTGTGCGCCATGGTCATGGTGTGGCATGAAGACGTGGACGCGCGCCGCTCGCGCAAAGCAAAAACGGCAAGCCGGCGGGCGGACGCGCGAGGAAGGGCCCCGTTGTCGTCGTGAGCTCAAACAGCGCGCGGTTCGGGTGCGGCGTGGGAAGGTGCAGCGTGGCGACGTGCGTTGGCCTTCTGGGCGACGAAGGAGACGCAAAGTTGTAGATCCGGATCTCGCCGCCGTCTTTGAGTGTCGTGACCATGTACGCTCGCGGTGAGAGGAACGAAAAGTCCCAGATGCGCTCTGGCGCCTGGTCCTCTTAAATGAACTGATAACTGTGAGAGGGGGATGGAATAGAGGATGAACAAACGCACGACGAGTTCCTCGCCCGGCATCCAGTTCCAGACCAACACCCCGTGCAATGGCGTCCAAAAGTACATCCCGACGACGTCCTCGACGATCTGTATCATGCACCCATGCACGGGTCCGAGCGCGCAGCGGCACAGTACGGGCACCTTCGCCGCAGGGTGAGGTGCGACGGCGCCGGCGCTGAGCTTCCTAAGGTGGACGCGGATATCCGCGCCTGCGGTGGCGACGCTCGTACTGGTGCTGGGGCCAGCAACGGGTCGGTGTTCGAGGAGGATGATGAAGTCCTGTGCGGGGTCAAGGGCAAAAGTCCTTGATACGCACGCCGAGGTCATCTACGACGAGCCTTGTCTCATCTGTCGTGTTGCTCGGAAGCCACGAGGCGACCAGCCGTCGCGTCGCGCCGTACTCCTCGAGCGCCTTGGCGAACAGCCCACCCACGAGCTCGTATGTGTAGCAGTGCCCTGCTAGCGCAACTGCCGCACGTCGTCGTGGGCGCAAGGCACGCCAGGCCACACGCCGCTCGAGCAGGAGGTCCATCCGTGCGGCTGTCGTCAACGCTGGACCTCCGGACGGCCCATCAATGAGCCCCTCTGTTGCGAGCTCGACGCGGTATTGGAGATCGAGAGACGTAGCGACGAGGACATGGAGCTGCCTGCAGACCTGTTTACATGACAACCAAACAGTGATGAGGGGGAGAAAGAGAAATGAGGAAGGGGAAATTTTAAAGCGGAACAGCGTAAGATGGAAAGATGATCAAGGAGGACGAGCACCTCCGAGAGTATCTCAACAGGCAAGTCGAGTAACATATCAAGCAGTTTCTCTCCGGAAATTCCAAAAATTATAACTTACAAGGTCTTAATTCACTCGGCAATTGCCGCCTATACCTGAAGTCTCGTCCAACTGTCCATCACCTTTCGCACACGGCGAAATGACCCCGCCCCACATGACCCGCTCTCTACGTGCCCCCACAGCGCGCTGAGCGTCGCAAACTCGCTCCCGCAGTCCGGCTTGGGGCACCTATACATATTGTCCGCGTGCGCGTGGCGCGGGCTCTGCAGGTGCTGGCTGAGCCGCTCAGGCGCATCGAAAAGTGCGTCGTCGCAGAGGGGGCACTCGTATGCGGCGCCGTTCCACATGCGCTCCGTCGCCCACCGCTGCGTCACGTAGTTCTTGCGGTCCGCGCGCACGACGAGGCGGTCCAGCTGGTCCCGCGTCATGCACGGCGCGCAGGTCCCCGACTCGAAGTGCCCCGCCAGTGCGGACGGCGAGACGAACATCCGCCCGCAGCCTGCGCCCGGGCAGCGCAGAGTCGGCGCCGCCTGCTGGTGCTCGCCCGAGTTGGCGTGCTGCCGGGCGTCGTACGGGCCGTGGAAGAACAGGCTACATTCCGTGCGATTCGAGGCTGTCTTCGGAATCGAAGATCTAGTACATGCCCCCGACTGAGTGCTACGGGATTATCGTCGTCGTGAGCTTCGATCCTTACTTACCCTATTGTGTGTCTCACAATACCAGTGCTTGGCCTCCATATGCTGCATCTTCGACTTTGCGGAATCACAGTGCCGTTCGCACTCCTTGCAGTAGTAGTGCTTCGGGCTGTTCCAATAGTGCTGGACAAGGCTCTCTTCGCTCGCAAAGTCGATGCCGCAGTTATCGCATACCCAATGAGCATTTGAGTTGGACCTGTGCTGCTCATAAGCATAGTCATGGGGAAACGACCGCTCGCAGCGATCACAGTAGGCCATCTGGTGGGAGGGCACGGAGTCGTCGCTGACATTCCCCACTTGGGTCGGCCTTATAAGTGGGGGGGATTCCCATAAGTAGCGACCGTGGCCATATGACTCGAGCCGAGATACTGTAATACCTGCCACTGCCAAGGGCACGCCCCATCTCAGGCTAGCCTGAGTGGTGACTTGGATGTTGTGGATCTACTTTATCTTTCTCATCTTCGCCTTGTTGGTATTGTCTATCACCTCACTCGCGATTTCTTGCTCAGCGAGTTTCTTTCTACACTGAGTCGTACACTCTCTGACTGCTTCCGCCTCGTTGCCGTGCACGCTCCCACAAACTCGCCATTCTCCTCACCCGTCGACCCCCCTCGTTTCGAATTTCTCTCCCCGTCCACCCAAGCCTCTCAACGGGGCAATTCTATGATAAATGCAAGAAAAATTACGGAATAACAAGGTCTGATTCCCTCGGCAATTGCCGTTGCGCCTGTTGTCTTGCAATTATCTTCGCCCGCACTCGTCGAGCACGTCAAACTCGTCGCGCTGCAGGAGGCACTCTACGCCTTGCTGTTCCACGAGCGCTTCATCGCCCATGATCTGCGTTTTTTAATGGACCCAGCCAGCCCAGGTGGTAGCGCCATCAGGGAAATAACGCTGCACTGTAGGCGGTAGTCGTTAGCGGTCGTCATCAATAATGAAGACAATTTCGTTATACGCACGATCGTTTTTTCCTCATATCAAAACTATGTACTGTGTATACTCAGAGGTGCAGGCCCGCCAGATATAGTGGACTCGGCACTAAGTCATCGGTATCTGGGGCTTCTTGCTGTGAGAATTCCTCAGTCGGAAACCTACGACAGCCCTGAAGTACCGAACTTCCAGATCTTGCCCTCCTCTGGGTTGCTGTCCACAGCGATGCGGGAATGAATGCGGTCCAAAAGGTGAGCGAGCATATACTGGAGAGTGAGGCCTAGGGAGGTCCGGACTGCTCATTAGTGTTTATTAGAGAGAAGTAGGCTAGGCTCGTGACAGCCTGTATGAGAAGCCAATAGGTCACCGGTCTAAGTGACTGACTGAATCTTCAACGTGTACTGCCCCAACAGCTCTTATCTAGCATATCACATTAAACTTCAGACCGCCTAAAGAAAACCCGCGGGTTGACGTAGATGTTCTCTCTAGGTGTTAATACAAGTAGTCCAACTCGGCCCATGTACGAAAGCAGAAAGATCGATGCGGGTTTCATATTCGCCGGCAACCCAGATATTACTTGGGCGGTGAAGATGTGCCCTATGAGGCCGCGGAATCCACATTAGGAGTTCACCTTCACTACCACATATCCATCCCTCCTCGTTGATCACGGAGTAATCAGTGAAGTCGACGCGTCTTGTAGTTTCCGTATTTCCTGTCGTAGCGTTCAACATAGGAATTGATTCATGTCCTGATGAGACAATGGACTGACCATCTGGTGAATGTGCCATAGACTCGACCCAGTCCATGCGTCCAGTAAATGGGCTTGCTGCTATCTCTCCCGTCGTGACGTTCCACACACGGATTGTTCGATCGATCGACCCTGAGACGATGCGCTGACCATCTGGCGAGAATGCCACAGACGTGACCGGATCCACGTGTCCAGTAAATGGGCCTGCCTCTATCTCTCCCGTGGTGACGTTCCACATACGAATCGTTCCATCCTCCGAGCCTGAGACGACACACCGGCCATCTGAGGAGAATGCCACAGACCTAACCGAATACATACGTCCAGTAACTGACTCTGTCTCTCCCGTAGTGGCGTTCCAAACACGAATTGCTCCATCGGAAGAGAGTGAAACGATGCGCTGACCGTCTGGCGAGAATGCCACATACCTGACCGAAGACGTGTGTCCAGTATATGGGCCTCCCTTTAACTCTCCCGTAGTGGCGTCCCACACACGAATTGTTCGGTCGAGCGAGCCTGAGACGATGAGCTGGCCATCTGGCGAGAATGCCACAGACCAGACCGAAGACGTGTGTCTAGTAAATGGGCCAGCAACTGCCTCTCCTGTAGTTGCATTCCACACACGAATGGTTCCATCGTTTGAGCCTGAGACGATGCGTTGGCCATTTGGTGAGAATGCCACAGACCTGACCGAATCCGTGTGTCCAGTGAATGGGCCTGCCTCTGTCTCTCCTGTAGTGGCGTTCCACATACCAATTGTTCCATCGCGTGAGCCTGAGACGATGCGCTGGCCATCTGGTGAGAATGCCACAGACTCGGCAAAAGACCTGTGTCCAGTAAATGGGCCTGCCTCTGTCTCTCCCGTAGTGGCGTCCCACACACGAATTGTTCGATCGTCCGAGCCTGAGACGCCGATGTGCTGGTCATCTGGCGAGAATGCCACAGACCTAACCGAATCCGTGTATCCTGTAAATATGCGCGCCTCTGTCTCTCCCGTAGTGGCGTTCCACACACGAATTGTTTGATCGAGAGAGCCTGAGACGATGCGGTGGCCATCTGGTGAGAATGCCACAGACGTGACCGAAGACGTGTGTCCAGTAATTGGGCCTACCTCCGTCGCTCGCGTAGCGGCGTTCCACACACGAATTGTTCCATCGTGCGAGCATGAGACGATGCGGTGGCCATCTGGAGAGAATGCCACAGACCAGACCCAATCCATGTGTCCAGTAAATGGGCCTGCCTCTGTCACTCCTGTAGTGGCATTCCTCACACGAATTGTTCCATCGTGCGAGCCTGAGATGATGCGTTGACCATCAGGCGAGAATGCCACAGACCTGACCGAGGACGTGTGTTTAGTAAATGGGCCTGCCTCCGTCTCTCCCGTAGTGGCGTTCCACACACGAATTTCTCCACTGGAAGAGCCTGAGACAATGCGCTGGCCATCTGGCGAGAATGCCACAGACAAGACCAAGGATGTATGTCCAGTGAATGGGCCGGCCTCTGTCTCTCCCGTATTGGCGTTCCACACACGAATTGTTCGATCGTTTGAGCCTGAGACAATGCGCTGGCCGTCTGGCGAGAATGCCACAGACCTGACCGAATCCCTGTGTCTAGTAAACGGGCCTGCCCCCGTCTCTCCCGTAGTGGCGTTCCACACACGAATTGTTCGATCGTCAGAGCCAGAGGCGATGCGCTGGCCGTCTGGTGAGAATACCACAGACCAGACCGAATCCGTGTGTCCGGTAATCGGGCCTGCCTTTGTCTTTCCTGTAGTGGCGTTCCACACACGAATTGTTCGATCGTGCGAGCCTGACACGATGTGCTGGCCGTCTGGCGAGAATGCCACAGACGTGACCGAATCCGTGTGTCCAGTAAATGGACCTGCCTCAGCCTCTCCTGTCGTGGCGTTCCACACACGAATTTTTTCATCGGAAGAGCCTGAGACGATGCGCTGGCCATCTGGTGAGAGTGCAATGGAAAGGACAAGCCTCCCAACGTTTGAAATCACCATCTCCGATGATGGCCAATGAGACAATCGCCCACGTTCCACGCGTAATATCCGAGGAAATGAGCTGGAATAATGTGCACAGATAGGAGAACGAGTCGGCGCAAATGGTAGAGCAGAAAGATAGACATGTGGAGCACTCTTTGCCATGGTCATCCCGAAATATCGTACAAACACAGAGGCATCATTGACGAACGACCTAAAATTCCTTAGCTCTGTCCGAGAAACCTGTTGTGATCGTGACTATTAGTTGTTCGCCCTCCTCATCGAATCAACAATTATACTCACACCTTGACTAGAGGCTAACCACACATTCAGAGCTGAGCACGCGGCCGAAGCGAGACCCACATCGCTCGTCAAACTAAGGGCCTCCAACCAAAAGAGAAATTTCTCCGCAAAGAAAGTTCGAAGTTTTCTAAACAGATCAGTTTCGAAGTAAAGATGTTTCAAATGATCGTCCCAGAAACGACAAGCATACAATAGAGCAGGTGGGATGTGTTTAGCAATGCGCGATTTAAGGTCTCGAACATCATTGTTGGCGAGATATGATGATTCGAGTTTGCAGATGTTGAACTTGAGCTTGTGGTGCACTAAACCAAGACAGGAATGGGCCAAACGACGATGAGAGCGGCGAAGGTCAACGTAAAAGTCGCCGCTCTTCTCTTCATTTGACAGGAAATCGCGGAATGATGTGTGGAGTGGAACGATGGGAAGATTTTGATCAGATGAATTGACATTACTCAGCAAAGAGCTTAGACGACCGAGCATTCTACGAATGGATTCAGGATCAGAGTCGCCACCAATGAAGGCATGCTGACGTAGAGTGATGAGGGATCGGGTGGAGAGGGGTTCGAATGCGGCGATGAGCTGTCCCATGACAGAGCGAAATAGACGCTGCGCTCCTTGGTGTCTGAAGTATCCTTTCAGGACTTCGTCGTATAACTCGTCCAACGGATCTGGTCTATGGTGATCCGCCGTGGGATTCAAAAGGTGCTCTATGCATTTGATCCTGCTAAAATCAAAGAATTCGGGAGGATCTAGGATGTATCCACAAGCAACCGCTGCCCACTGGAATAATCCCTCCGCCTTTGTTGCCAGCGCATCGCAATAAATATTCAACTCGTCAGAATGGAGCCTCGTTCGAAGAAAGGCGAGAATATCGTCATGCGTGTTAGCAGCGAGCTCGAGATCATCCATGGATTTGATACGGACTGACGGAGCCCCAACGAACGCAGACTCGATACCATCCTCCGGCCGTGAGGTGATGAGCACACGGAAGTTCGGCGGCAGTCTGGAGAGGTTTTTAGCAAGAAATGTGTGTAAACCGTTTCCACCAGTTACATCCCCACTCTCGTCCAGCGCGTCGATTACAACAAGAATGGGACCGACAATGTGTAGATCCTTAAGCGGTTCCAGGATAAGGGACTCGAACAGGGTACCATAGTCACGGGTTCCAACTCGAAGAGAGGAGTTATCCTTTACAATCCTTCCTAGCGCGGTTTTAAACGAAGGATACCGGTCGGAGAGATCGCGAGCAAGAGTCGTGAAGAGATGATAAGCCCGATAAGGTTTATATTGAGATTGCTCCTCGCGCAAAAAGATAAATGATGACGTAAGACGATGCATTTTATCGAAGCGACGTGCGATCTCGTGCGCAATTGATGACTTTCCCGTGCCTGCTTGCCCGAAAAGAAGGAGACTACGCTCCGAACCGGGATCGTTCACCCAATTGACAACGAAATCCAGGAAGGCCGTGCGCGTTCCCGTAAGACAACTCTTGTCAGGAGTGAATCGCGAGCCTGTTCCATAGGGTATTTCGCTGATTTTTGCATCTAGTCCTAGGACGATTATCAGATCGATAACCCATAAAACCGACAAGCCATCAGGACTACGTACTGTCGTCTGATTCTTGGCTTGACACCCACTCAAGGTGAGTAGATATCCAGTCGACCTTAGCTGAAATTATTCCCACGTCGTCCAGAATCTGGAACGCAGTTATCTCCGTGGTGATGGTGGCGTGATCCAAGAAAGCCCTTCGATGTTCGACAAGGGAGGCGGACAGGTCCTCAATTTCTTTGGTGGCTCCACCGCCCACATTCTTCAATGTCCGCATCCCTGAAAATCGCACGTTAACGCCGGCCAATGGAGTAGATGAAGACAACCTACAGAATCCCGAGTCCCTTGCATACGATTGGATAAAATCACCGCAGCTACAGACATCCTGCAGCATGAGAGCAAGAATTTGGGCCTGCTTGGAGTCGGGCTTGATGGATTTCAAAGTGTCTTTGTGGTGCGCGAAATCAAACGCGTCGTGCATGGCTTCAAGCAAGGTTAGGACATTGTCGTCGCGTTGATATTGTTCTAGCAGTGTCTGGTACCCGAATAAACATAGTATAAGTGTTTCCCTTCCGACGATAACGCAAGCAGATGTACCTCGGGGATGGCCGAAACCAAGTCATATGCCATCTTTGCAAACGGGTGAAGCTGAGTGCGAAAGTCGGCTTAGTTGAGGAAAGGAAAAACAGAGATCGCACGCACTCCCGCAATTGGGCTAACAGTGTCCATCACCCGCTTGATTCTCCTAATAGCCCTTTTCCATGTATTGGCTCCGTCAATCGGCTTCTTAACTTTGTCGGCGCGACGGAGAGCAATCCGAGCCTTCTCGGTAGGCGACATCTCCTGGCGATCTGGCATAGGAGTGCTAGTCTCGATGGAAAGGGGATCTGGCGAGGGTAAAAGAGGTTCGGGAGTGGTGGGTTGAATGGGTCCCCCGGAGTCTGTTACCATAGAGGCCGTAGTACCTTCTTCTGCGGGAGTCTCGTCTCCTCTGGCCAGTATTTCGGGGTGGTTGGGAATGACCGGAGAGGGCACGTTCGCTGACACAGTGGTCATCAAGTAGAGAGTGATCGGGTGCGTCGACCGTCCAGCATCCCCGTCGCTATTACTGAGAACATAATGAACATCTACGCGCGAGATGTTCAGTTAGTTGAACAAACAGGAAATCCAAACAAAGACGGACCACTTTGGGACGCGACAGGTATCGGTATCTCATGGATTCCGATTACGACATCACGGTGTGTGAACCGCTTCTCATAAAGACACAGTGTAAGATGCGAAGACCGTTGTGTAGAACTGAACGGAACTTTTAGCCGAAAAATAAGATTGAAAAAGGAAAGTCCTACAAGGCACTAAGCCTCTGGTTCCATTGCACCGTCAGTCCATCAATCTGAACGCTTTCCGTCTTCTTCGTTGTCACGAGATTGGTTACGGTGACAAAGAACCGCCTCTTCCGTCCAAACGGTCTCTTGATATGGGGAATATTGTCCGCTCGGAGGACTAACAAAGAGAATAAACAGTTATCAGGGCATCAACGAGTTATGAATTAAGTTCATACCGGTCACCTCAATACGTAGCTGGGATAGACTTCCCTGCGATTCAACGATTTGAGTGCTATCAAAGAATGGTTCTTGAGTGAACGCTGCTACACAAAGGTAGGGATTGATGCACCTTCTTCCTGAGTTTTGGGATGCTGAAGGGCCCGGACTGGGGTAGAGGGTCACAATCAAAGAAAGTCACGAGTCAATCAATGGCATCACGCACGAACTCAAGAACATTTGTTGGTGCTCCGAGTCCACATCTTGTGTAGGGGCCATAATGGATAGAAGAGTGTTATCGGGATCAGAGTCAGAATTGCGTCTAGGTACTATCTGCATGACACCACCCAGCCCACGCTGTGGCGTTCCGAATAATCCCACGATGTCAAGGATGTTGTGGGAACAACAGATACTGTAACGGCACTTCCCGTTTTACGTGTATGTAGCCCGAAACGAAACGACCGAGCTGCAGACGTGCACGCTTTTCTGTGTCTTGCAAGCCCCTCGTTGATTTTGGTCCGTGCCACCTCATAAGCCTCATAACCCAGATTAGTGGCTCGCCACGCAGCCCACCACACAAATCGCCCTCGCCTTCGCGACCGCCGCGCTTCTCGAACTCGTCGACGCCGCCCACGACGTACGCGGCAGACCCAGCCGGCGCGCTCGCGCGACTCTAGTAGTGACAGGGCCGAGCAGGCGGGCGCGACGGCGGAGACACCAGCGTCGTTCGACGAGATCGCGCACCTTCCCTAGTGGGCAGCAGGCGACACTCGCGAGCGTGCAGTAGAAGAGCGCGTTCGTGCTCGCACACCACACCTCGTCATCTTCAACACCCTCAGGTCCGCCGCGTCGCCCCTCCTTGGCATCTGGAACGTCGCACCCCTTGTCGTTGCTGCGCCCACGCCCTCCGCGCCCGACGGCGAGCCTCAGCATGCGAGCCTGGCGTGGCGCGCTGCTGCCCGCTGAGATCGCTCTGAGTGCGGGTGGCTGCGGCGGCACCTGATGTGTGTGGAAGGTGTTCGCGCCGTGGTGCTGTGTGGGCTCTGGGTCGGCGTCGCGCGCATGTTCGCGCTGCCCGACCCAAGCCCCGAGCCGGAGTTCTTCTGCTCAGGGGCAGCACTCTCTCTCGTGTCCTCGAAAAGGAAGTGTTCTACCCCCCATCTCGAGTCGCTGCTTGTGGTTTTTTCGGGTGACTGTAGTATTTATTATACGGTTTATTGCTCCGAGATCTTACACGCGCAACTTTTTGATATGTTCGCGTGAGGGATGGACGATTGCATTACCTCCAGTCGGTTGACGATGAGGATCATCGCACTCACCCGTCACGCACAAAAACCGTCCGGCGATCAACTCCGAGTTCGCATGTTCGAAAGGCTTCATGCATGAAGCTTCATGTGCGGACGAGGGGCAATGATTACAACAAACTTTCTACGGCTACTATTTACTACCAACTACTTGTGTGAAGACCAGTTAGAACGAAAAGTAAACAATGAAGGGAAAGCTTGGGCCTGGAGCGCAAAACATGTGTACGGCAAGGAAGGAGGCGTACAGTGACTCTCGATGCATGTACATAGTCATTCGTATCCGGAAATGTATGCACACAAGATAGGAAAAGCGAGAATCATGTGCGCGCCTGCGGTAAAGAGTGGAGAGAGAGGAAACACGAAAGGGGAGCTCTAGTTGGGATGGTACGGGACCAGCTAGATATATGGTACATTGTAGGTGATGGGCGGTCGTTGCGAAGACAAGAATATCAAGGAGACAGGTAGGGATAGACGGACAAAGAGACGCGTGCGGAACAAGGTCAATACTACTGTATCATCAGACGGAAGGAAATAAAACCATGCGGGCAGCGGCGTGAGAGAAGAAGCGCGCCTATCAAGGGATCGTTATGTTCGCGCGGCACCAAAAGTCCAACGTGGCGGACTCGGCCAAGGCGCACCGCGGCAGGCTGGGGGTACATGAAGTTCTAGTAGTCATCGGGGACCGAGTTGTTGCCAAAGAAGGCGTAACTACCTTCCGTTGACCACGACAAGCTCAGGCTGTAGAGTGCACAAAGACGATAGATGAGCGGAACGAGAACGAGAACGATGTGAAAGTGAAAGGGGAACGCACCTTGACATGGCCAACATCTGCTGGGTTCCAACTTTGAAAGTAATACTGGGCGACCCATGACTTGACGGGCGTCCACAAACGAGGAAAACAGATTCTCTGCGTGCTCATTTTTTAGCCCGTAACTGAGAACCTGCAGACGGGGTAGCAACCCCGGGTCTAGCCCTACGTCATCCAACTGCAGCACACTAGAAAGCTCTTGCGAGAGTGCGCTGCAAATATAAAGCTCCTTCACCCATCTGAACGACCTGAGAAGTCTGTACCATGTTGTGCCGTCGGACCCACGTTCTGCCATTCGGTCGGCATCATCGACTCATAACAGTCGAGCCTGAGAATCTCTGTACCGGATAGCGCCGGCATAAGCTCGCTGCAGATTCGCGGCATGCAGTCGATTCGCCGGTCCGACTGGTCGCACACCACACGGATGAAACGTCCGATGTACTGTCGCGTATTGCGGTGGTCCGTTGTTACGGAGACTGCATCGCGCTCAAACTTGACCTCAGTGGTGCGGGGCTTGAGACGTTCTGTGATATTAACGAAATGGGACAAGTGTGGTGATGAAAAGGCGTCTTGATCGAATAATGTGATGCTGAGCTGCCCCAGAAGAGGTGCCCTAATGTGGGCGATAAGGCATTCCAAATAAGCGCTGACACCCTGGAACGTGAGCCGTTCCAGGTTGGGAAACGTCATCACGAGTGTTTCTCGGTTACCCAACAGTTCTCTCTCAGCACCGGGACAGGGGATGGGGGTGGAGAAACAAATGGACAATTCTTCGAGCTGGGGAAGGGACCGAAGACTTTTGACCAGTGACCCCGGGAGAAAGTAACCGGAAACCGGGATGTTTTTGAGGGCGAGCGTGGCGAGCGAGACAGCTGAGAGAAATGTTAATTCCTTTGGAAGTCCAATGCCAAGAAGTGTGAGGTGGCGTAGATTTGGGGCCAGAAAGGTCTCAGGAAGTATCAAACTTGTGGTTTCATCAACCGTGGACGAGAGTGAAAGATATTCCAGTATTGGGAAGGGTCCGTCCATGCGTATAAGGAACGCATGCAATATTGAAGGCGGGAGGTGGAGGATGATACGGTGTACGCGATCACGCAGCAGGAGCGCGAAGTATACTCCCAACTCGTCTTGCTCACTAAAGGTCGCAGTTGTATCCCGGTAATCGACAAAGAGCGGCAGGGGCGGTAAATGGTCGAGTGTGTCCACTATGGGGGTGCCATTAGTACATAGGATATGCATACCCAGGTGGGATACCGAGGAGTGTACGAGGTGACGCCATCTCCGACAAACATGAGTGAGCTTACACCACCCAAGTCGGTCATTCCAAGCATCGTTGTCATTCAGTCGATAGTAGTTGAATATGCTGAAGAGTATATCATCGTCAAGGGTATTGATAGTCGTGTATACCACGTGGTACCCTGGTCGCTCGGATGTCGGAGGCGGTGGAGGTAGGTCCTATGTAGAAGTTTAAGTGAAGCGTCAGAGTAATCAGACGCATTGAGACACACCAGACTGCTTGTCGACCCAGGAGGTCCCCGTGAACCGTAAATGTGTATGTTAATGGAGCGCGATGTTGGGCGACTCAAAACTGTCCAGTCCTCGAATGTCCCCTCCGCTGAAGGGCCGGCTGACAGTGTTGTTACAATGGGTCGCAAGCAGCTATGATTCAATCGGGGACGGGACTCCCAGTACCACAAATTGCCTCGGATACTAGAACGTCTGACAAGTTGTTCTCCCTCAAGCACTCCAGAACTATCTGGAAATACGTCAGAGAACAAGCGACGACACCAGGAGATGTGGCACAAACCTCTGAAGATCAGGCAGCCATTCAGCGACCAGACGTTGCCAAAGATCCTGGGTCTGTGTTCGGTATCAAGAAACACACGGCCCGGCTTATCGAAGAGAACATAGACGGTGTCGTTGTGTTCAAGTGCTCCGCTTGGGTCTTGAAGTGGGTGGCACTGAAACGTAGGTGTAAATGCGCTCTCATCTGCAGGGCAACGCAAATAGAAGTGAGGGTTCTGCTCGAGTGAGATACGCGCACGGTCCCTGTAACGGCTAAAGTTCCAAAGAATTTCTGGGAGGGACGGACTGGCACTGAACTCTGATGCGTGAATTAGACTATTATCGAAGACAACCCCCGTATAAATTGGTGCTCACGGCTCACGATGATAGTTTCCGGGTCGAGAGGGACCAGTAGCGGGGACTGCAGGAGCACAAAGTTGATGGTCATTGTTGGTCCCCATTCGTCTGCTCGCGGCCACGGTACGCTATCTTTCCCTTTTGCTATTTCCATTTTTGAATAGATAGTGAGCGGGAGGTCTCTGCCAGAACGGGAGTCAGTGCCAGTGTAGGGGTTTAAGCGCCACTGGTATTGTTGCTCACAAGCGATGCCTTCTCTCTGAGTGGCCACTCAACACCCGAGTCGCTTCTCCGAATCGTGCGTTTGCTTCATAAGTCACTTTCGTGCCCGAATCAGCAGCGGAACGCAACGCGAGATCACACGCTCGAAATATTCTATAAGAGGGTGTCAGACAAAACGCATGAAGGAAACCTGGGATAGTTGGTTACCTTCTCAGCTCGGCGTCTTCGTGTGCAAGCTTTGGTGGCGCAATTTGAGAGAGGAGTTGGCATATAGAAATCAATTCTAGGGCCCGATGTCGGTAAGCTCTGCCAATGTTCCTCGCAGGCTCGAGAAACATTGATCTATAGTTATGTGCTTCCATCGGAGAGATAGTAGTGTACTTGTATTAGGTTATTAGGCTGTACACTTGCAGTGGGCTATTAGAGGTTGCCCAAGCCTCGTTGCACCCACGAGGCTAATTCCTGACTCGGGCACTCAGATATGTAGTTCTCTGGCGCTGAACGATAATTGAACAAATGGATCGTGCGGAGCCATCAAAGCCTGAAGTCTGCATGAAAGTTGGAAAATAGTACGCAGACACATAAGGAAACCGCATGCTATATATGGTGCCACCACCCAAAGAAGACGGGAGTTCCCACAAGAGATCCACATCCGCATTGGGCTTGCGGAAATCGCACTATGCTACTTATCATATCTCCCCGAGTCGGCGCCTCTGGCGGCTACCCGGACCTCCGCCATGCGCGCACGGCCCTCGCCACCGTATGGCTCGCCGCGCAGCCCACAGCACAGATCACCCTCACCCTCGCGACCGGCGCGCTCGCGCAACTCCAGCAGCAGCAGGGCCAGGGCCAGGGCGGACGCCGGTGTCGTTCGACGAGATCGCGCCGCGAGCGAGCGCGGCGTTCGTGCTCACGCCCGTGTCGTAAAATTACCCGCTCGCCGAGTCGCCCCGCTCCTCGGCATCCTACACCTTCGGCCCACCGCGCTCCTCGCGCTGGTAGGAGACTCACTCACTCGTGCCGCCGATGCGACGATCTCCATCTCGAGGCCAAGCGACTGTCTTCCCTTGTTATATATAAAAAATCGCCGTAGTATTACAGTTACAGTCATCAATTCAGAAGTCGCATCTTCGAAACCCATTGTATACGACGGACAACGATTACAACAACCTTCTACAGCTACTACATACTGCCAACTACTTTGTGTGAAGGCCAGTTAGGACTAAAAGCAAAATAATGAAGGGAAAGAAGCTTGAGCCTGGTACGCAAAAAACACGTGTACGGCAAGGAAGGGTACCAGTGACTCTCCGATGCATGTACTTAGTCCAGAAATGAAATACACACAAAGAAAGGAAAAAGCGAGAATTATGTGCGTGTGCCCTGCGGGAAAGCGTGGAAAGAGAGAGATAGAGGAAAGCAACATGAAAAGCGGAGACTCTAGTTGGGGGGGAGGGGGGGTACAGGACCAGCTAGATTATATATAGTACATTGCAGGATGATTGGGCGGTCGTTTGCGAAGGACAAGAAAATCAGGGAGACACAGACGGACATAGAGAGACGCATGCGTAACAAGATCAAAATACTACTGTATTGTGAGAGAAGAGGGCGTGCCGTATCAGGTGGTCGTTACGCCTCCAACGAGGCGCACTCAGCCAAGGTGCACCGCGGTGGGCTGGGGCGGCATGAAGTTCTGGTAACCATCGGCGGTCATGTTATTGCCAAAGAAAGCATAACTCTCGTCCGTTGGCCACGAGAAGCTGCAGGATGATTAATTAGATGAGCGGAACCAAGAGAGGGAAAGGAGAACGCACCCTGGCAACATCATGGTCTGCATCCAATGGGGGTTCTCGATCGCCTTCATCGGTCCGAGCAAGTCATCAATCGAGATCATCGAGTCGAACGTAAAGTCCATAACGTCATTCGGCTGACCCGTTGGCGTGGTGCTGCCGAACGTGTATGACGGCGAGTCAAGCTGGTGAATTGGTTCGTTGTTATTTGCGGTTTGGGTTACCGTCGTCGGCTTGCCGTTCAAAGTAACCGAAGGGGCGGGCGCGTCCTGCACAGTCGTAGGGTTGCCCCCCGTCGCGAACGAAGACGGGTTTGCGCTGTGTGTCGGTGGTGGTGCTTGTTGGGCCATTTGTCGCTGCTGCTGGTACACCGGAGCACTTGAGCTTGCCTGTGGCTGTTGCGTTGGCGGGGCCTGTTGGTGCATGCGTCCGCGTGCAGCGCCGTCACGTTTATGTTTCGCGAGCAAGCTCGCTAGGAAACGTGAGTACAACATTGGCGTATGGCGCTCATCGATCGCGATTTGCGGGGACCCAATTGTGTTGATGAGTCGCTCGATGACTTGATAAATCTCGGTTTCAAGCCCCGGGGTGATGAACCTAGAGCACTCTGGGCGCAGAAGCTACGGTGTAAAAAATAATCGTGTCAGACAACGTAACCGAACACAATGGTGGCGGTCGTTACCCACCTTGAGCATAAACGCCGAAGCAAACGCGGCGAACACAAAGTAGCCTGGATGAATGAACAACGTTACAGGAGACCGAGGCGATACATCTACGGGAAGTTTACGCACCGTCTGGAGCGAAACGGATGTACCCAGTCGGCACCAAAGTATCCACGAGAACGGTAACAACCGTCTTGGCGCTATCCAAGCTCTGGGAGAGTGTGTTAACGCCGCCTGACAGAACACTCCCGAATAAAGAATCTTCTTACCCTGGTGAAGAAAACTTCGTCATCGGCCTGGAAGCCCCGTTGGAACGCCTTCTGAAACCCGAACGAGAACATGACTAGCCTCGCGTAATTGGTGTAGCTGCGACGTGAAACGAATCAAGACAGTGGATCAGGGATGGGAACCGCTGGGGAATGCACGATGACATACAATGGCAAAAGCTTGACGCGGAACTCGCATGCCGCATCTGTGCCGAAGAATTTACGGTGATGTCAGCCAGGTGAGCATGAAGATGACAAGTACGGTACCACGCACCGTTGTGGTCTGAATCTTGCGCAAAGCGCTCTGCCCACTCCTCACGGCAATTGTGCAGTAATTGGTCATACTCCAATGTCACCTCACGGAAATTGATTGACCGATTCAACCCATTGGGCACGTCAGGATCCGAGAACACTTTTTGATGGAATTGATTGATGATGCGGAAGAGTGAGGAGTAAGCGATAATGTGTACATCATACTGGCAAGAGCACGGAAGTCAGTCTAGGTAGCAGGCACCAGAGCATTCCAAGATAACGCACAAGGTGATTGTAGTTCGAGGCCTTGTACCACTCGAGAGAGTGACGCATGATGCTAAGACCCGTTAATCACACAGAAGAGGGGGACAAAACCATAAAGCACTCACTAATCCTCCTTCAACGTCGACGGTTTGCCAAACTGCGTTGCGGTCGACTTGTCCAGGTTGAAGCAAATGATCCAGACACGTGTGCGGTTCAACATCTCCAGCTCCTGCTGTTCTGTCGTTGGCTTCTTCTGTGGAAGAAGGTGCAAGTTCAGGTCGGTTGCGATGCTAGCGTTTCACATCAGTTAGAGTCATCACGCGCTGCATTGAAAGACGGGGGCGGCGTACCGAATAGCGAGGCCCGTATACAACCAGCTGCGATCCTCTTCCCAGCGGCGCGCAGGAACAGCGTAGATACTCATGAGTATGTAAGCTTGACACAGTTCGACAGATTTCCAGCCGTCAACGAGCGCATTAGCCGCGGCGCTCTTCGCGAAGTGCATCGCGATCGGGTACACTTCCGGCTTATCCGAATAGCGCGAGGCGATGGCGCAAACTATTCACACGCATGCAACACGTGAGCGTGAAGCGCCGTCAGAAGGAACGGAGAAACGGTGACGAACCAACGGTGAACAAGAATGGACACCTCGAAAAGGTTAGCGCTGGCGTGTGCAACTTGGGTTCGAGCAGCGAGATAAAGGGCTACGAAAAAAAAAAATCGAACCACGTGTCAGAAGACCTATCTCACGAAGACGTGTCCCATACGTACGTTTATACGTGTGTAGAAACTACAGATTACAAAGTCAGCATACACTAGACGTATAACGAAAGCTAGAAATCTCACATGTCAAACAACTTCTCTACGTCCTCGGGTGTCACGAGCTTATGGACCAAAATGTCTGGCGGGCTTATCTTGTCAATCAAAGACTTGCGTAATGCGAGGTTCTGTGACGGCCCGGGCATGAAAAATTGCCTACTGGCGACTCCCTGTCAACAAAAGGGGGAAACGTCTTGTTAGTCGCATTCTCCTTCACCGGTGGAACCTTCTATATAGGCAACAGAAATGTGAACTCACCACGTCGTCGTCGTCATCGTCCGCATTCTCCCTGCCTTTCTTTTCCGAGGAGACTGCAGGGCGATCCTTTGATGTGCTGATAGCAAGGTTCGCAAGCAGCCCGAGGGGGACCGCGTCATCCGCATACGCGTCGATATCAGCTTCTACAAGGGTATTGGGTGAGACCGGCGAATCGTCCGTGCCCGACGACCCACGGCGTGGGACGTGCGGTTGCTGCGTCTGGTCATCATCAGATTCTTCCGAATCGCCAGCAAGCTGGAACGGATTCTTGGCGGGGCCAGAGCGCACGGGAGGCGAGCGCACGGAAGACTGGAGCCGGTCGAGCCACGCAATAACGGTGTCCCGATGGTGGTCGCTCGAGGGTGTTGCCATGCGATATGCCTCAATCGAAAGAGGAGTAGCGAGATATGGATTGTGCAACTAGAAAAAGCCGGACAGTTAACGGGCGCCTAGATGGTTTCGGTAAAACGTGCAGGCGTACCTGTTTGAGGAGAGACTCGATGATCGAATCCTTCTGCTTCATCTGTGCAAGGAGGTACTCGCGTTTACTGAAGGGTGAGGATGAGCATTCTTCATTGTCAGAGGAAGAGGCAGGTGGCGTGAGAGGGGGGGTGGGGTCCGGCATCTTGGGATAAGCAGACAAGAGGAAGGGGGGAGGGGGGAGGGGAGAGACGGGTGAAGATTTAAAAGCACGGAAGTGCCCCAATAAAAAAAACAACGCCACCATGGGTCAGATGGGAGAGATCGCTCACTTTGGCGCACTCCTGGGTTTCCGGCCTTCAACAATACAATCGTGTTTGCCTGTCTTACAGCGCTTGCACACGTTCTCGCCAGGAGGAAAAGTGCATTTCATCTAATGGAGACCAGACGAAGGGGGTGATTGGGGGGAATTGACGAACGGAAATCGGGCAGATCGCAGGTGCAAGACGGGGCGAAGTAGGTTCCGGGAGACGTTAGTGCCGCATTAGGTAAATTGTCAACGGACAAAACGCACCTTGAGACGCTTGCAGTAGGTGCATGCACCGGGGCTGAACAGGGAGCGGGGGATACGCCCATCGGAAGAAGGGAATTACCGCGGGAGTACGGGATAGCGGAAGGCAGTGCAAGGCCGGGGATATAAGGGACCCGAGAAGTCACGTTTGCAAGGGAGAATCAGACGGCAAGGCGGAGCCGCAGAGGAATTACCCAACGAATTAGTTCGACACATATAATGAAAGGTGGAGAAACGAGGCACAGAAGACCGCGATTAGGCAGACACCGTAAAAAAAAAATTTGGATAAAGAATGGAGTAATGGACGAGTCAGTGACATAGGAACTTGCGATATAAAAGTGGAGGCACTCACAGTCGATTGGGACGGGGCATGTTCGCACCAACGTTTGCCTCCACCACGTCGTCGTCATCATCCGTATCTGTGTCAGACTTTTGACGCTTGCGCTGCTTCGCTTTACCGTGTGTACGCTTGCCCGCTTGTTTTGGGCTCGCTTGGAAGGAGACCGAACCGGTAGGAGTGTTAGATAAGCCGGTACCATGTGGAGGCAGGGGTTGACTGTCGGTCCAAGCCGGTGAGATGGATTGTCTTGACTGAAGAGTTCCATCAGATGCAGGTGTAAGGGCCACCCCTGGGGTGAGGTGGTCGACCGGGGACGAGTATTGCTGCTGCTGTTGTTGGCCCGAAGAGTGGGTGTCGGATATCCCGGGATACTGATCCATCAAGTAACACGTGAGATCGTCCGATGGTGGAGGTGGTTGGCTAATTTCAGCGCTCGGTTGCTGGGTCCAATTTGATGCGACGCGCGACTGTCGCTGTGTGGAAGCAAGGCGACTATCGAAAGTATGGTTCTGAGGATTCTCGAAAAAGCCGTATTGCGTGGCATCAGAGGATGGTGGTGGTGGTGGTGGATGTGGATGAGAGGTGACGAATTGATAGTGATTAGTATGACGAGGTGCTTGTGATTGCATTTGCCGCTGTGTGCGAGAGTCAGATACAGAGGGTTGAGGGGGATAAGATGGGGTATTGGAATAGACGAGCGGGGTCTGCCCGTAAGAGTTATCTATCCAACGCTGATAGTCCTGGGCTTGGGGCTGAGTGTCCTGTTCCGGATCATAAAAGGTGGGAGTAGCGCCGATCATGCTAGATGGGGACTGGGCGGTGTCAGTAGCAGGACTGGGATGGTTGGATCGAGCCGACAAGGGACTGTGGTGGTGGGAAGAGGGAGAGGGGAGAGGAGATGGAGACTGTTGTGAAGGGAATAACCAGGGAAGCGCTGTATTTTGACTGTGAGACGACGAGGCCGAGGTGGTCGAAGGGGCTGTACAACGGCGGTCCGGTACGGAATTATGCGACGGGTCTAAACGATGGAGATTACAGAATAAGACGGAGAAGAACAAAGGAGGAAAAGAACTGACGAAGAGTGGTGGCGGCCAGTGCTGGGAAAGACGACGGGCGATGGGGACGGCTAGGGTCGGCAGGGGCCATGCGAACTAAAATACGCAGTCAGATTTGGCAAGCCAGATCAAACAGATGAGGTATCAGAGGAGAGGTTCGTCGTATTGCCTGGTTCTGGGGGGCCGGGGGGAGGAATCGCCGGTGTGTGTATGCGGGATGTATGCGGGATGGGACAAGACAAGGCGAAGAAGCGCAAATGCTGTAAGCCCAGGGCCCTTGCTGTACCGCGGTCGAATCTTCTTATAACTTATCTATACCCACTTTTCATTTTTTCATGCGAGTGCGACTCACTGTCTCACCTCGCTCTAGCCTTCCCTTCCTTCCTTTCCTTGTTTCCCTTTACTTTACTTCCATTGGCCCTCCGCGCGCTTTATCATCATATCTCTGTCATGTTTAATCTCACCCCTCGGCCAGGCGTTACCCCTTGTCCCATTAGGGGATAACTCCAAATCTGCCAACGCCCGTGTACGTACTCCGCGCGGTCCCGATCTGGGTCACTTTGCCCAGCTCGTCCTCAGACAACGACTTGGTGCCTGCCAATGGTCACCAGCTGACCATAAAAGCCCTGCAATCCCTTTCCTGGCTGTGCTCAGGGTCCATCTGGCCTCACTCAATACACCGCCCCGATCAGGGCCACATTTATGTGAACTCGGAGGGGTACGTAGTTCTAACTACACTGCCCGCCCGAGGCAGTGAACCTTACAATCCTCCCATTCTCAACGTGGCCCGCGGGGTTTTTATGGGGCTTGATCAAGAAGCATCATGACATCCATGCGATTGTGTTCATTGTACAGAGCGGGCGTCAATCCGGTTACTCAAAATGATGGCTAGCCGGACGGGTTATTCGTTGTGCAAGGAGTGGGGTTGTTCATCCACTTTACAGTAAGCCAAGACGCCACTTCAACGGGTGTGACCGTATGACTCGGAAAAAGCCTGAGAATCAGTCGGCCAAGAACTCTTAACGCCGAAAGCCGGTGCAAGCCCGGTACCAGCCTTGGTTAGGAGGGGACGAGATGTGATCAGCTTGGTGCATCGATTTGCCCAGAAGCTGCAGATGTGATTAACCTCATGGCAGCCCCATCCTAATAAACACACTGTTTTTGGAATTTTTGGCTCGATCATACAGTCGACTCATCTCACCAAGCGTGAGAATTCCCAGTCTCACTTTGGTAATGCGTTTAGGGCAGGCCGATACGCGTCGGGAGTGACAGTTTGAGTCTCGCTAATTGAACACGACTCCAACCTCGATCTGTCATGGCGGTGTCTTCGCTCTCGGCCAGCCCAAGTCCCTCATTCGCGATGACCCCAGGTCCACCGTCCAGCACTGCTCCTTCGACGCCTCCTATTGTGGAATCTGATCCCGTACGCTCCAATCCGTCCTGACGCCAATCTCTAACAACCAAACAAACCAATATTTTCTGCCAATCGCGGTTTTTTTTTTAACAGGATGAGGAAGCGCGATTTATGAATATGCAAGCGCTCCTGGAAAAGTCGTCCGTCTACACTGAAGCATTGAAGGAGCAGATGGACCGCTCCCGTGAAAAACACGCTTCCGTCGCCGCCACCGCCCAGACGCGCACCCCGAAACCAAAGCAAAAGCAACGCGCTGGACGCACAGGGCGGCACGTGTCAGGAGGCAGAAAGCGCGTACGTCTAGGTAGTGACGACGAGGAAGACGGGGATGAGCCCTCGAAGCGCGCCCGGGTTCTTCCAGGCGAAGCGAAACCCACATTCGTGCAGCCCGCGTTGCTCACCGGATCCAAATTGAAGGACTACCAGCTTGAAGGCGTTGCGTGGATGGTCAGCTTATGGGAGAATGGCATCTCGGGCATTCTGGGCAAGTCTTGGCTTCCAAGCTTTATTCATCATCACTAATTTGCCTTGCTCAGCGGACGAGATGGGTTTGGGAAAGGTAACGTTTGGGCGGTACCGAATACTGTAGAATGTTCATGCTGATTTGCTTGTTTTTGCAGACCATTCAGACCATCGCGTTTATCGCACATCTACGCGTGCGAGTAGAGGCGCCTTTCCTCGTGGTGTGCCCCCTCAGCGTTTTACACAACTGGATCGATGAGTTCACGCGGTTTGCACCAGAGGTCGCCTTCTCTTTTACTTTATCCCGTGTTGCCCCAGGTTGACGTTGCATGTGTAGATTCCCGTTTGCATGTATCATGGCCCCCCTGAAGAACGTGCCGAACTTCGGCGTACTTCCATGGCATCGTCACGAAAACGCGAGACACTGCCGAAGAAGAAACGGCCGACGCGGACGAAAAAACGGCGTCTCACGAAACATCGTGACGCTGACTCAGACGAAGAGGTCGTTGTCGTTGAGCCGGAGGACGAGGACGATGGCGTTGAGATTGTCTCGGACGAAGAAGACCTGACTACTCAAAAGTCGACCTTCCCCGTGGTTATCACAACATATGAAATGATTATCAAAGACCGTAAGCACCTCACTAGGTATGAGTGGGGCCAGGTTATCGTGGATGAGGGTCACCGTTTGAAAAACATGGACTCCATCCTCATGCGGGAAATCAAAAAGTATCCCAGCGCAGGAAGACTGCTCTTGACAGGCACCCCGCTGCATGTGAGTTCGATTCAATATGTGTACTGCATGCGGTCTCACGAGCCTTCTAGAACAACTTGGCGGAGCTCTGGTCTCTCCTCAACTTTATCCTGCCAGAAATTTTCGACGATGTCGCCGCCTTCCAAGACTCGTAGGCTCTTGTTTCTCTCCATATTGTCAACTTCTCATTCTACGCCCCCCACAGGTTCAAGATCCCGACCCTTTCTAACGGTCTCGCCGAATCGCGTAACACCACGCTCATTCACAAATTGCACGATATTCTCCGTCCATTCCTTCTCCGGCGTCTCAAAGTCGACGTCGAGCGTTCACTTCCACCCAAGAAAGAGTACGTGCTGTACGCACCGTTGACGGAGCGTCAGCGCGAAGTATACGATGCCGTCGTCAAAGGCTGCCTTCGCGGGATGCTTGCGGGCGTGCGGTCCGGCCAAGACGCCGAGAAACGCGAGCGCGAGCGGATCGCCCGCGAGATTGAAGAGGACGAGAAGCTGGGTCGGGTGGGCACGCGCACGCGCAAGAGCAGGGTCAGCCTCACCCCCACGACTAAGTCGATGGCCGAGATCGGAGCGGAGCATCAGCTCAAGACCAAGAGTACGTCTCTTCACAACCTCTCTCGTGCGGACGCTGATTCGTCTCTCTCTGCGCAGTGAAAGAGATCAACAATATGCACCTGCAGAACGTCGTGATGCAGCTGCGCAAGGTCTGCTCGCACCCGATCCTGTTCGAAGGGCCGCGGATGCACCAGCACGTCATGGACGAGGAGCTCGTCGACGCGAGCGGGAAGATGATGGTCCTCGAACGGCTGCTCGACGCGCTCTTTGCGCGCGGGCACAAGGTCCTCGTCTTTTCGCAGTTCGTCACCATGCTCGACGTCATCGAAGTAAGCCGGTCCCCTTTGTGTGTGATTGTGTGCGGCAGGTTGACGACATTTCGGGGTAGGACTGGGCGCACGAGTGCAAGCGCTGGCCATTATGCCGCATCGACGGCTCGACGGGCCCGCTGGAGCGCCGTGCAGAGATGGACCGCTTCCAGAAGGGCGGCGACGCCCCAGACGCGCCGCGCCTGTTTCTCTTGAGCACGCGCGCAGGCGGACTTGGCATCAACTTGACCGCGGCCGACACGGTCGTGTTCTACGACCAGGACTGGGTGCGTTCCTTTCCGTGCGAATCGCACGTGGCGCGACAGTTGCTAATGATGACGGGCGGCGAATGTTCATCAGAACCCGCAAATGGATCTGCAGGCCCAAGACCGCGCACATCGGATCGGGCAGACCAGGCCCGTGCTCATCTTCCGGCTCGTCAGCAGGCACACGATCGAGAGCAAGATCCTGCAGCGCGCATCGGAGAAGCGTCAGCTCGAGGCGTTGGTCATCGCTAAAGGTGCGTCTCATGCACACCACACCCACCAGACTTGCCTTTCTCACACCAATCCTCCTCTTCCCAGGCAAATTCAAGGCGCCGATTGGCAGCAACGCCAAGGCCGAGACGCGCCAGACGATCGCGGAGATGGCCGCGCAGCTTCTTGAGCTCGAGGGCGAGCACATCGAGGTCGTGCCGAGCACTGCCGCGGGCAAACGTAGCGTGATCAGCGACGCCGAGCTTGACATGCTGCTCGATCGCCGCAAGGAGGTGTTCGAGGGCCGCGGCGTCGGCTGGAAAAGCGGCGCGGCAGCCGCCAAGGGAAGTGCTTACAAGGGTGCTAACGGTGGAGGGGCGGAGACGCCTAGGCGGCGTCGTGCGGACGCGGGCGGTGGTTTGTTCGAGGTGTTTGAGGCGCCGACGGACCAGGGCAACGACGCACTTGCAAATATGCTCGGAGAGGACGCCTCTGCGTCCCTGTGATCGTGCGTGCGTCTTAGCAGAAGTTTTTGTTGCTTTCCGTGCTTGCTTTCCATGGGGTTTTTTTTTCTTGTTTATTGTTCATATATTTGGACACTACGTAGATCTAACAACGCGTGTCCTAGACCAAGTATTGTACGCATTGCTTTGATCTCGTTCTCAGTAGGCTAGTAGAGTTGCCTCTTACTTTACCCCTGGTAATACCGTGGCTACGCGTACATACCCTTACATACAGTACATAAAATGCAAAACAGACTCACCCTTTACATCGTGGGTAGCTCTCTTCTGTCATTGAACCCGTGCAAGTTTGCTATAGGCGCGGTGAGACGCCCTTGCGAAGAACGCCTTCGGAAGTGCGAGCTACTGCCCAAAATAGTTGGAGAGTCCGCGTGTATCTGCCCATACTTTTGGTCTGTAGAAGCGTTAGTACATGGCGCACTTGAAGGTGGGACGACGCGGATGACCTGGTCAAGCTTCGCAACGCTGGATCATCGGCATCCAGCTCCCAGCAGGCGAGTGGCCCCGCCACGAGGGCCGCTTCCCGCCCAACAATTAGATTGTGTCACAAACTTTCAAAAAAAAAAAAATGCAGTACAGTGGTCTTCAACGGGAGAGAGCGTTTGACGTCTCCAAATTGGTCCCAAGGAGACGCAAAACTGTCCGGCTCCTTGACATTCAGCGTGGTACGCATACCTGACCAAAGGGCATCCAAGACACCCTTAACGCCGGACAATATTTGTGCACTATTTTGCCCCTGAGGAATGGCCCTGGAAGAGGCGACATCAGCACCCGATATCTCGCGAAGATAGTTGAGAAGAGCTCGCCATATCGCTTCGACTGGGCCGCAGTCGGCAGTGACCTATTGATAGCGTCAACCTTGCAAATTTTGATTCGTGTTGGTATGCCCCATACCTCTCTCCTCTCCGCAATTGATGAGAATCGAGCATCCAATGCCAGTTTAACCTATGGGGAGATATGTCACACAACTGACACGAATAAGGATAGAGCGCGGACCTGGAAAGCTTGGATCACGTTTGATAACTCTCCGTCACATTGCTTGATCTTCGTCAACAGATCCTTGCGTAGAAGGAGCCCTTTGATGATGCCTTTTTTCTTGGAGCACTTCTTCAGCACGCGCTCGATCCCGTCCAGTTCTCTATTCCATCGTCAGACTGTGGGTGTCAGGGAACGTAATAACCTCCGTAGAGAGACGAACCTTTGAAGAGAACCCAGAATAGCGAGCAGACTAGCTGGGAGATCTTCCTCGTTCAGATCGTACCTTCCGCACATATTGACAATGACGCTCCCCACTCTGGCGAGCTTGCGCATCACTAATTTGCACTCCTCTTTGTAATGTTTCACTTCCTGAGGAAGCACTCATCAGAACATAGATTATCAGAGGGAAATATGTGTAACACGTACATCCCACATTGTAAGTGCTTGGAGTAAGAGACTCGCGATGGGGGCAATACACGGGAGGTTAGCCGCCAAGGCACTCCCCTCCTTGAGAGCCGCGAGCGATGTTTGAATTGCACTCATCGCAACATCATCGTGCGTGCCTATCTGCCTATCTGAGGCAGACGTAATGGCAGCAGCATCTGGCCAAAAACAATCAGCCAAAATGATATAATGGTGGCTCCTAGTTGATACTTACGAGCTGGGGGGAGCTGACTGTCAGACATGGCAAGACGGGTCCTGCGGGTCCTTTTCCTGAGAGAAAATAGTTTGGAAAACATGCTCGACAATGCCCGGTGGTGGTAGCGAGGAAACTTTTAAATACGAATTCCCTCTTAGACCGCTAGTAGGAACAGCCTCGGCGAACCAAAACAACTTGTACGCAGGCGCCATGGCTGTTCGCAGGCAGTGAACCCTAATACTAGAAGTTGAGATAACTGGCCTAGAAACTGAGGTCGGTGAAACCATTGCTAAGTGGTAGGTGCCTTGGTAGTAGGTGCCGAGAAGCTGGGGGAGGAGACTGTGATGCTGTGTCGACAGTGCTGTGGAGTGCGCTCTTACTGTAAGGAGATCGCGTGCTCCAATGAGACGACAAGGTGCGCAAACGCCAACTTACGGCGTGTTATGCAACACATGATTGTACTTGCCAGTGCCGTTCGGCGTTTGCGCTGTAGCCGCAGTGCTGTAGCTTACTAACTGGCGGGCACGACGTTCCGGGTACCCCGCCGCCGCCGCGTCGTGCGTGGGTGTGGGTTACAGTAAGACGATCGACGACATGGACTCGGATGCGCGAATAGGTGCAAACACTACGTCACTTGCGACACCAGACATCACTCATCATTAGATATTCACTGCCATCTATGCCAAAGGTTGCACTTGCGGTGCCTACCGTCTCAGCAGGAACCGTCACTTTCCCAGATGGTGTGATATATACTTCGATAGTCGAACTCATACAATCCTCTCGATGCCACTGCAAACTCGGACCAACTCAACGAAGCGGTACGTATATTGTTATACAGTGAGTCCAAAGAACACGGGCGCAAAATTAGGATACAGTGATTTAGGTTATTATACAGTGTGCTAAAGAGCGCATTCGTGATCATCCAAAACTAAACAGCCAGTCAGTTCGCCCATTTTTTTCTATCTTTCCGTTGTCATGCACCTCTAGGGCTTAAAAGGCTATCGCGTTGAAGCCCCTCGTCAAATTGTACATCGCATCGCGGACCTGTCTGGACATCCTCACGCTACACGACCCTCCCTCAATATGCTGGCACAGCGCGCTGAGCGTGACGAACTCGATGCGGCAATCCAGCTTTGGGCACCTATATATCTTCTGGGTCATGGGCAGGGCTTTTCAGGTGTCGATTGAGGCAGTCGAGTGTCTTGAACGTGGAGTGGCACAGGAAGCACTCGTACTCCATCCCATTCCACGAGAGCTCCGTCGCTCACGCCGAAGCGCTCATCGGCGGCCCGTACTCGCCTGGTGACCACCGATCGTGATGTGATTATTCCTGTCCGCCTGCACGGCGAGGCGGTTGAGCTGCTTGAGCGTCATGCCCGACCAGCAGGCGCCAGACTCAAAGTGGTCCGTTCGCGCTGCAGGAGAGATAAACGACTTGTTGCATCTGCGGCCGGGGCACACCACGGTGCTCGTCCGGTGCAACTTGGAGTTCAGGTGGTGCCAGAGGTTGCTTTCGCTCTGGAAACTCCTGTCACACTCGGCGCAGTAGATGTGCACCTCGTGGTCGTGCTTCTGGAGTTCCGAATAGCTGTCGAATAGCTGAACTTTATTTCTCAGTGCCGCACAGTAGAAGGGGTGAAGAAGCAACTGACTTCGTGGCAGTCCCTGCACGCATTGTGATCCTCAACTAAGTGATCCCACAACTCATTTTCATAATCGAAGTCCTGTTCGCACCCGAAGCAGTAGTGGTGATCTGGGTGTTGTTTATAGTGCGAATGGAGGCCAGGCTCTGAATTGAAGACCTAGACGTTACGAGACGCCAAATAAGTCTCGACAGTCTAGTGATAGTGAGGAGCACTGACCCGATCGTGCTTCCTGCAATGCCAGTGCTTGTCGTCCATATGTTGCCTCCTTGACTCCTCGGATTTGAAATGCCGGTCGCACTCTTTGCAGTAGTGGTGATTTGGACTCTGTATGTAGTGCTGACTCAGTGCGTCATAACTCCCAAAGTCGAGGTTGCAGTCATCGCAGGCCTGATGAGAATTGGAATCCTCCATATGCTGCTCGAGGGCACGATCGTGCGGAAACCATCGATCACACCGGTCACAGTATGCCGTGAATGTGGGAGTCGGAGAAGAGTGTGGGGACCTGTGTGAAGTCGGACGGGAGTAAGAACGAGTCGTTTTGTTCAAGGTCTCGACCTACGTATGGAACCCCCAAATGCTAGGTACTAGCTCCCGCAGTCCCAGGCGTAGCGCCAAGGGGAGCTCCCCCCCATGGAGCTGCAGAAAACGAAAGAGGTCCCCCACGAGCCCGCCGGTGAGCTGAACGCTCTTCACGCTGGCGAACGTCCGGAGGAGTCCGTGCCACTGTGCATGGTCTATCGCGTCCTGCCACGACGCGGAGCCGTCCTTGTGAAACCCAAGGGTGAGGCTGTCCACTCCTGCGAGCAGTGGCTCGAGCGCATGGCAGATCTGCGCGGCGCAGGCGGCCTGCCAATCGAGTGGCTGGCACTTCACTCGCACAAGGAACGGATACGTGCCCGCGCGTTCGAGGTACGGGTCCACAATCATGGAGACAAACTCTTTGTCGAAGCTCATCTGTGCGGAGCGGAACGTGAAATCGCCGGTTGTGCGAGCGAACTGCAGTAGGTGACTGAGGTCGAACGTGAGTTGGTTGAAGAACTCAACGTTGAGCGTTGAGAGGAGCGGCGCGCTGAGCCGAGCCAGGATCCCCTCCAAATAGGCGCTGCCACCCCGGAAGGCAAGTACTTTGAGGCTGGGAAGAGTGATCGGCGTCGACTGTGCGGCGCTCCTGAGTCTCTGCTCGACCTCGCGGTTGGGAACGGCTGCGTAAAAACGGATCATCAAAATTTCAAGACGGGACATGCCGGAGAGTTGTGCAATCAGGTGCGCTGGGTGGAACTCTGGGGAGGCTGGGGCGTTCCAAAGTCTGAGCGTGATGAGGTCCTCGGCTTGTCTGAGTAGCGGAGATTGTATTGGAAAAGCGATGTTGGATAGCGTGAGATGACGCAGAAGCGGTGCTCGCAACTTCTCTGGAAGCACCAAGCCTGTTCGGCTTTCTGTCGATGAGTAGAGGGCCAGCCTTTCCAGCATCGGTAACTCGTCGTCCATGGCATTGAATAGGTTGCGCAAAATCGCAGTCGGTGCCGCAATGTGAATACGACGCACGCGTTCACGCTGCTGGAGCGCAAAAAGAGCGCTCTCCTCATCCGCGGCTGTAATTTCAGGGTAGTAGATTATAAGAGGTAGGGGTGGCGAATGTGAGAGCATGGCTTCGACAGGGATACCGTAGGTGCAAACGAGATGTAGGTCCAAGCGGTTTGGCGATGTAAGGATAAGGTGGCGCCACCTTGGGCAAACGTGGATGGGCTTGTACCACCAGCGTTCCAGATTCCATGCTTGATCCTCGTCGGTCCTATTGTAGAGCCGGTACCAATCAAAGATATTGAGGAGCACGACATCGTTGAGTGTACTGACAGTCGTGCGTGGCGTCACCACTGGCATCAGTAAAACGTCAACTGACCTGGAAATGTACTGGATGTACTGAACCCAGAGTTCTACCTGACCCTATGCCCCAGGTCCGAGTCATGCCCTCATGGTCGGACAGTCACGCCCTTCATTGAAACTCCGCTCGACCCCATGCTAGTTGGCAGTTTGCCTGCTCGGCGCGTCGTCACTTGAAAGCCCTCGACACACCACCTCCACCTCCACGGCACTCCGCCTCGCGGTTGGTCACGCCTTCACAGGCGACTATAGCCTCCGTTTCAAACACTGCGTGCAAAGCAGAGTTTTCGGTCTAATAAAACTCATAGAAAACTCTGTGAGGTGTTAACCACTTATCAGAATTTATTTTATCGAAAAACTCTGAAAAAAAAAGTTTAAGTTTTATTTGGGCTACTGGGCCACCACTAAAAAAGAGGTAAACTCTTTTTTCTCCTAACAAATCACATTGACCACATGATACAGCCTGAACAATTGAAGTCTTTTGTTTGGGCTGATCATGTGATACCACGCTGCGCGCATCACCCACAAGATTATCCATACGGGACAGCCATCCCCCTGAAGCCCCTTTACAATGGCCGCAAGTTTCTCCTGGACCTCCTCCGGGACACGCGTGCCTCCTTCAAGCCCGAATACGGGCCCTTACCTACCTGGCCCCGACTAGGGATCCTTCCTCGCGGGTCCCCGCCTTGCACGACCCACAAGGACACTGTACACGCACTTTTTGGCGCCGAGCGCCCTGTCTCACCTAAGTTAAGTTAGTCGTGACAGTCAGGAAAGTCGTCTGACCAAGGGGGTTAATGACTACAAAACAACCGTGACTGCTCCCACACCTTGGACGAGGAGCTCGTCGACGCGGGCGGGAAGATGATGGTCCTCGAGCAGCTCCTCGACGCGCTCTTGGCGCGCAGGCACGAAGTCCTCGTCTTCTCGCAATTCGTCACTATGTTCGATGCCATCGAGGTAATCGATCCCCTTTGTGTGTGATTGTGTGCCGCAGGTTGACTCGTTGAGCATGGTTTCGGGGGTAGGACTGGGCGCGCGAGTGCAAGCGCTGGTCATTGTGCCGCATCCACGGTTCGACGGGCCCTCTGGAGCGCCGCGCAGAGATGGACCGCTTCCAGCAGGGCGGTGATGCGCCAGACGCGCCGCACCTGTTCCTCTTGAGCACGCGCGCAGGCGGGCTCGGCATCAACTCGCCGCGGCGGACACGGTCGTGTTTGACGACCAGGCTTGGGTGCATGGCTGTGCGGACCGCACGTGGCGCTTCAGTTGCTAATGATGACAGATGCGAATGTTTATTAGAACCCGCAAATGGATCTGCAGGCTCAGGACCGCGCGCGTCGAATCGGGCAGACCAAGCTCGTGCTCGTCTTCCGGCTCGTCAGCAGGCACATGATCGACCGTGACAGCAAGATCCTGGCAGCGCGCATCGGAGAAGCGCCAGCTCGAGGCGTTGGTCATCGCTAAAGGTGCGTCATGCACCACTCCGACGAAGTGCGCGCGTGCCGTCGCACTCGGCATTGGTCTCTACTCACTGCTCTCGCTGCTCCGACCGCTGCGCTATCGTGCGCCCCTCCGACGTCATCTGGCGTCTTCTGCATGTCATGCGTCCTACAACCAGCTTTGCCGCTCCTCTCGGCTTCCTGCTCCTCACACGGTACGAACGTCGTACCGTCCGTGCTTCGTTCATGCCAAATGTCCTCCTGTCGAATACACGTTTGAGGCTGCGCTGTCGCGTCAGCGATCATCAAACCCACGTGGGGCATACTTTCAGACCATACACATGCTTTCCGTGAATGAGGATCACCCCCCTCACAGACATTCGTCCTCCTTCGTTGGTCTAACTCAGGCTTCTCTCGGCGTTGTTTGCAGGCTGACGAGGAGACCTCCGTTCCCCTGCATTACCCCAGTCACTTCGACTGGGGTCAACAATACAATAGCCATCACTTTGTGGCTCAGATCGTTGTCCTGCCGCGTGGGAGGAGAGAAAGAAGCCACCCGAAATTGTCATAGTGTATGCTTTCTTGCTTGAAGCATGTTACAAAAAAGTCATTCGAAACTGTCATAGTGTATGCTTTTCCCATTTGAAGCAATCTAGGACCCCGGAGGTGCCCCTTACTGCTACTACAGTACATAAAATGCAAAGAAGACTCACCCTTCACATCGTGGGTAGCTCTCTTCTGTGGTTCGTGGGTTGTGCAGGCTTTCATGTCACGGCGCTTTTTGGTGGCATTCCTCTTTCACATATTCAAGGGCATGGAAAGAAGCTTACAATCAATACTATTTGATTTGGAGTTTGAAAAAAAATTGGAGGGATAAGTAAACACAATATTCACTCGGAGCAGGAATCGAACGGTCACGTGAATGGTTACTAAAGTCATGTGATCCAAAAATCGCCATATCCTTATCCTTATTAACCGGTTTCCGGGTTCTCGACACCCGGAAACCCGGAAAAAACCCGGAAACTTCTTTCGGGAGCTTCCGGGAGAACACCTCTCGGGAACTCCGCGCTATTGCTCAAAAATATTGAAAAAAAAAAAAACCCTCAATACAGTACAGTGGTCTTCGACGAGCCTCTTGATAGATCGTTTGATGTGGCTCAAAATTGTCGTGCCAGACAATCGCCTCCTTGTCACTCAACGTGGTACGCATACCAGACCATAGCGCATCAAAGGTTCCCTTAATGCCAATCGATATCTGCCCTCCATTTGGCCCCTGAGGACTGGCCCTACATAGAAGAGGCGACATTACCACGCGAGATCTCGCGAACATATTTGAGAAGAGCTTACCGTATCACTCCAACTGGGCCGGGGTCGGCGGTGACCTATTGAAGGTGTCAACCATGTAAATTTTGATTCATGACGGCATGCCATACCTCTAGTCTTTCCGCAATCGATGCAAATCGAGTGTCCAAAGCCAGTTCAGCCTACGGGGAGATATGTCACACAACTCACACGAATAAGATAGAGTGCGGACCTGGAAAGCCTGGAGCACGTTAGATAACTCCCCATCACATTGCTTGATCTTCGTCAACAGATCCTTGCGTAGAAGAAGCCGTTCGATGGTGCCCTTTTTCTCGGAGCATTCGTTCAGCACGCACTCGATCCCATCCAGCCCTCTAGTCCATCGTCAGACCGTGGGGGTCACGAAACGTAATAACCACCAGAGAGACGAACTTTTGAAGTGAACCCAGAATATCGAGCAGACTAGCTGGGAGATCTTCCTCCTTCAGGCTGTGCTTTCCGCACATCTCGCCGACGTTGACAATGATACTCGCGACTCTGGCGAGCTTGCGCATCACTGATTTACATTCCTCTTTGCACTGCCTCACTTCCTGGTGATGCAATCGTCAGAATACAGACCGTGAGAGGGAAATATGTAAGACGTGCATCCCGCATAGTGAGTGCTTGGAGTAAGAGACCCGCGATCGGGGCAATATATGGGAGCCTAGCCGCCAATGTACTCCCCTCCTTGAGAACTGCGAGCGATATTTGAATCGCACTCATCGCAACATCATCGTGCATGCCAATCTGCCTAGCTGAGGCAGAGGTAATGGTAGCAGCATCTGGCCAAAATTAATCAGCAAAAGTAATATAATCGTGGCTCCTAGTTGATAGTTACGAGCTGGGAGCTGATTGTCAGACATGGCAAGACGGGATTTGCGGATCCTTTTCCTGAGAGAAAACGGTTTGGAAGACATCCTCGACAATGCTCGGTGGTGGTAGCGGGGAGACCTCGAGATACGAATCCCCTCCTAGACCGCTAGTAGAACAGCCTCAGCGCAACGTGTACAGGCGGCATGGCTGTTCGCAGGGGACCCTAATAGAAGTTGAGATAACGGGCCTAGAGGCTAAGGTCGGCGAATCTGGGCACCGAGAAGCTCTGGGAGGAGACTGATGCTGTACCGACAGTGCTTTTCTTTTTTTTTTTTTGGACAAGCAATTTATTACAGTAAGTGTGCCGACAGTGCTGTGGAGTGCCGCAGAAGATGAGTAAGATGTCGGTCCGCTGCGGGCCGTCTTGGATCACTTGACTTGAAAGCCCTCAGCGACGGACATGAGAACTCACTTCCATCCTCCATATGCGCGTTCCTCCTCTCCATCCCACTGCCGCTGAATAACACTACCTTTACTGCGTCTTCCCTTCCCTTCCCCCACTCGCCATTTATGAGTCGTTCCTTGTGCTGTTCCTGCCTCAAGACACCCGCTCTCAAGGAGATCACGCGGTCCAGTAAGATGATGACAATGTGCGTTGTGGGACTGTTGTGGGTCAGGACAATCGATTCGCGAATTTCGTGCTAGGTGAAATTGTTGGACAGGACTGGAAACCGTCACCACAAGCTCGTGAGGTGGTATATGCTTGTACGTGTGAGATCTGTGAGAGTTTGTCGTGAGGGTTGCGGTCCTTCCCGCCTCCTGCTGTCTCAGGTACTTTCTCTGCTCCCACCGTGGTCACATCAAACCTCTTCGTCCTACTTTGTAATTGGCCAAGTCCCTTCGCCATTCGGCAGGATGCGCGCATCTTACGTAGTCAACGCGGTAGCTTAATTTAACAAGGTGACACCATCTCCGAGTCTTCCCTTCCAACAATGCGTATGCCAGTGAGACATCCACAGACCCTCCTTCCCACATTACAGTCCGTACAGGGTCAAATATCTCATGTCCTACCGCTTCCACCTTAAACATTTTCGCGGTTCACGTCAGTACATCATTGTCATATGTTCACCACTCCAAGAAAGCGAAACGGGTCTGTAGTTGATTCCTCCAAACTGTCAGTCAATTTTCTAGGCCCGCCGGAGTCTCACAGATCGGCGTTTAGCGACTGTCTGCCCCATCGTACGATACTTAACCCCTCATCGCTAAATCGCAAGGGTGAAGGATTCCAACATTCATGCATCGGACCCGTCTCAGACTACGTCTGCTTGCTATCTGTCAACCACACCCATCTATCGACTTCTCTTCTGATACGCTCGAATCGAATTACTCGGAGGTCTCACGACCACCGTCGACCACCGCCGTCTCGACACGGACCTAGCTGGTCAGCCTCACGTCGATGTATGTTCTATGCCGCGCTCCCCATCGGTAGCGAACTGGTGGAAGTGAGCTAAGATCACCTGCGTACCAAAGGCCAACTGCGATGGACGGCAGCTACTATGACTGCGACCGCCCCAAGCAGGCAGGTTTCGGCGGCGTGTGGGGGTGACCTGTAATGTCCCGACGCACCTCGACACGGGCTCGACGAGGTCATCCCGCTGCTGTGTGACACGAAGCTGAGGGTGTGGCCTGTCACCGCGACGGGTGCCGGTGTGATACGTACGCCACCTGCTCCTGTGTCGACTACGTCGTCTAATGCGGAATATCTACTCGCTCAAAACTTTACCCCCACTCTCTGTTGGTGGAAATGCGCAATTGAGGTGCTGTCGCTTGCATCGAGCGGCATGCGTCGCTGGGCCTCTGCGAGCCACGCGAGCCCTTGCTGCCAATTGGCGGTGCGCATAATACGTGGCAGATGTGAGGGTGCGAAATGCGGAAATACAGAACCCTAGAGCACGGGAGGGAAACATAGAGAGGCCAGGCGCAGCACCACTACAGTGCCACTTGGAATCGCCGTTGTGTCAACCGAAAAGTACAAAACATTAATCAAGCGCAGGCAACCATGCAGTTGGGGTGTAGAATGGTCACCAGGGTGCGGGCCTTGGTGCGGACGAAGCTGGGTCGGGTGGGTGCGCGCAAGAGCAGGGCCAGCCTCACCCTCACGACCAACTCGGTCGCAGAGACCGGAGCGGTGCATCGGCTCAAGACCAAGAGTGCGTCTCTTCACAACCTCTCTCATCCACCCGCGGACGCTGAATCGTCTCTCTCTGCTCTGCGTTGTGCCGCGCGGGGAAAAACAGTGAAGAGGTCAACAACATGCGCCTGCAGAATGTCGTGACGCAGCTGCGCAAGGTCTGCTCGCACCCGATCCTGCTCGAAGGGCCGCACGTGCATCAACACGTCGTGGACGACGAGCTCGTCGACGCGAGCGGGAATATGATGGTCCTCGAGCGGCTGCTCGACGCGCTCTTTGCGCGCTTGCACAAGGTCCTTGCCTTCTCGAAATCCGTCACTATTCTCGACGTCATCGAGGTAATCAATCCCCTTTGTGTGTGATTGTGTGCCGCAGGCTGACTCATTGAGCACGGTTTCGGGGGTATGATAGGACTGGGCGCGCGAGTGCAAGCGCTGGTCATTGTGCCGCACCGACGGTTCGACGGGCCCTCTGGAGCGCCGCGCAGAGATGGATTGCTTCCAGCAGGGCGGTGACGCGCCAGACGCGCCGCACCTGTTCCTCTTAAGCATGCGCGCAGGCGGGCTCGGCATCAACCTCACCGCGGCGGACAGGTCGTGTTCTACGACCAGGCTTGGGTGCGTGGCTGTGCGGACCGCACGTGGCGCTTCAGTTGCTAATGATGACAGATGCGAATGTTTATCAAAATCCGCAAATGGATCTGCAGGCTCAGGACCGCGCGCGTCGAATCGGGCAGACCAAGCCCGTGCTCGTCTTCCGGCTCGTCAGCAGGCACACGATCGACCGTGACAGCAAGATCCTGGCAGCGCGCATCAGAGAAGCGCCAGCTCGAGGCGTTGGTCATTGCTAAAGGTGCGTCATGCACCACTCCGGCGAAGTGCGCGCGTGCCGTCGCACTCGGCATTGGTCTCTAGTCACCTATCTCATTCTCTTCTATATTGTCCCACTTCGTGTTTCGACCTCTCTAACCTTACCGCCTTGTTCCCGCGTTCCGTACCTCCTCGTCTCGTTCCCTCCTATGCCACCCATTTTCCTCCTTCTCTCTTACTTCCTCCCTCTACCTTACTGGCTCGCTCGTAGGTACCTGTATATAAACCACTCTTTCTTTCCCTGCTAATACAGCAGGGCCGTGTCGCCACTTTTCCACCCCTTTACTTCGCGCGTGAACCCGGTTCGAGTCGGGCCGCATCAAGGGCACTCCTACCACTTCCTACCCGCTAGCTCGCTCGTCGTCGTTTCGTCGTCGTCTCGCCGCCTCGGATGGCGACCGTTCTCGTCCTCGTTCTCACCGAATCTCTCTCGCTCGTGCCTTGGCCTTGGCACCCCCAGTTCCAATTCTTCCCCTTCGTCTTCGGCGGTGGACCCACTCCACCTCAACACTCTCTACCAAAAGCCGCGGCTCGGACCAAGTTGGGTCAGAGCCAAGCCGTGAGCGGGGGCTTTGGCTCGGCCCAGCTCTTGAGAGAGCCAAAGCCCTCTCAGGACGGGCCAAAGCTGGGCTAAGCTGCGCCGGAACATCACGAACGGCAGTAACCTATTAAAAGCGTCAAATCTTGATTCATAGCCTCTATCGCTCTGACCCATACCTCTCGCCTCCCCGCAATCAATGCGAATCGAGTGTCCAATGCCAGTCCAGCCTACGGGGAGAGATGTCACACAACTGACATGAATAAGGATAGAGCGCGGACCTGGAAAGCTTGGAGCACGTTAGATAACTCCCCGTCGCATTGCTTGATCTTTGTCAATAGATCCTTGCGTAGAAGGAGCCCTTTGATGCCTTTATTCTCGGAGCACTCCTTCAGCACACGCTCGATTTCATCCAGTTCTCTGGCCCATCATCAGATCGTTGGAGCCATGGAATGTCACCAAAGGGAGACAAACCTTTGAAGAGAACTCAGAATAGCGAGCAGACTAGCCGGGACATCTTCCTCATTCAGGTTGTGCTTTCTGCACATCTCGCCGACGTTGACAATGATACTCGCGACTCTGGCGAGCTTGCGCATCACTGATTTGCACTCCTCTTTGTATTGCTTCACTTCCTGGTAATGCACGCATCAGAACACAGACTGTCAGAAAGAAATATGTGTAACACGTGCATCCCGCATGGTGAGTGCTTGGAGTAAGAGACCCGCGATCAGGGCAATATATGGGAGCCTAGCTGCCAATGCACTCCCCTCCTTGAGAGCTGCGAGCGATGTTTGAATCGCACTCATCGCAACATCATTGCGCGTGCCTATCTGCCTAGTTGGGGCAGAGGTAATGGTAGCAGGGTCTGGCCAAAAACAATGAGCAAAGTGATATAACAGTCGCTCCTAGTTTATACTTACGAGCTGGGGGCTGATTGTCAGACATGCCAAGACGAGACCTGAGAGAAAACAGGTTGAAAGACATGGTCGACAGGTGGTGGTAGAGAGGAGACCTCGAGATACGAATTCCCTCCTAGACCCCTCATAGCAACAGCCTCGGCGCAAGCGCCATGGCTGTTCGCAGAGGACAATAACAAGTTGAGAAAACTAAAAACTAGCCTAGAAGCTAAGGTCGGTCAAGTGGTAGGCGCCGAGAAGCTCGGGGAGAGACCGATGTTGTGCCGACAGTGCTGTGGAGTGCAGAAGATGAGCTACGGACATTAGCCAAGGGGCAGGCGACCATGCAGTTGGAACTTAGATTGAACACGAGGACGCGGGGTTGGTGCGGACGGGGTGTGTTTTCTTCTTGGACCTTTTCCGGTGCCTTGTCCGGGCTGTCCCCTACACGCAACGTTTGATTGCGTAAAATGAGTACTTACCCGGAACGCGACATGAGACGTAGCTCCCACATGGATTACTTGCATATTGTTTTAGTTTGGGGACCAAAGGTACTTCCTCATAGTACTAGTGGACAAGGTTTTGCAACAATAGACTTTCAGGCACATGCGAGGAATGATGCCAATCGCCGGGCCGGATGCCGGATGCTCTGAGTCGCCGTCCTTCGGTCTTGCCTTCAGTACTTCAGTTCGTCACGGACTCACGGTTATTCGTGTTCTATCGCCGCGAGGTCTTCTAAAGCACAGAAGGGAACCAGAGTGTTCACAAAACAAAGAGCACAAAGAGTTTATTAACTCCGAGCGGCACGCACGCAGGCGAGCGGACAAACGTAAACAACGCGGTGAAGGCGAGGATTCTGTTTCCCACGGCCCACGATGCAGACCCACTGTCGACGGAGGTTTTTCACTGTCACTTTCTTTCGTTTTCACTTATCCTCAGGTCGCACGCCACACGCACGCCTTTAACCTCGCCGTTTCTTTGCGCGTCTGATCAGTCGCTGACCTCAACTCAAATTTCACAGTCCACAACGTGCGTCCTTTGCACGCCATGTCGCTATCTTCTTTCAGTAGCTTGTCCAGCTACAGCAGCGAGTCGGACATCGGCACTATCTTTGGAATTGGCCTATTCAAATCATCTCGCCCTCGGAGAAGATCTCCTCCGATCAGCGATAGGAAACGGACCCCGTCCCCGCCGAGGAGGAGGAAACGCAGCACCACTCCCACCCCCACCCGCACGCCCGTCTCTTCTCCTCGATATGGTGGCGTCGTTGTCCCGTACTCTTTGCGCAGCCCCGGAAGCAAATCTGGCATCTCGCACAGCGATATTGATCGATGGAGAGCCGCCACTATCGGTGGCAGCGAATTCACCTACAGTAGCGAATCGTCAATCACCCAGTCTTCAGTGACATCATCTGTTGCCTCCTCATCACCCAGTCGTTCTTCCCGTATCGAGGTGTCCACCCGTCGTACAATTGCTTCCAGTTCGAGGCAACTCCAAGCGCCCTCCGTTGCGACCCACCTTCCGCATTCAGGGATACACTTTGACCCTCCTCAAATTTGCGAACACTGCCGTAGGTCTCCCCTCGACCTATCATCACCTCTATCGCTGATGATTTCCCCCACGCAACAGACCGACCACCGCACCAGGTCCATGGCCGAACGGACGTGCTTCCAGCTCTCCGACTCGAACCTTATTCCGCCTTTCTCGCTGCCTACCGCCTCTCCCGGATTTCCTGCCCTGATGCTCTCGAAAGATCAACGACCTTAGACCAGGATGATCCTTTCGCCATTCCTTCGGGGCTGTCCGAGCGTCCAAATGTTCCCCCTCATTTACTCCCCGAAGTCCCAACGGGTGAGCGTCGCGCACGGCGTCTCGCCCTGTTACTCGATTCGGACGACCAGGACATACGGGACTGGGCGCAGGCAGAGTACCTCAAACTGGGCCGCGCGGGCCGCCACCTCGTGCGGGAAGGTGTATTCGAGGTCAGAGTCGCGTTGGATGGTGCCGACGACGACAATCCTGCCGAGGACTGGAGCGCCAACGAGAATGAGGAGGACCTGGAGAAGCTGAAAGAGAAACTCGAGAGGGATAGGGAGAGGCGCGGAGACCGCGAGGAAGTCGAGCGCGAAATGGTGTGGGCACGGGAGGTGTTCGGCAAATGGCTCGTCGATGGACGCTTGGACGCTGTGTTCCGGCTCTCTGCGGGTGTCTTGAATGAGCTCTTGAAGGAGGTCGCTCGGGATGAAGGCGAAGAGTGGGTTGCAGAAGAAGAGGAGGAGGAGGAAGAGGCGGCGGAAGAGCAGTCACCAGAGGACACCAAAGTCGTCCAAAAGTCATCGGGTCCGTCGTCCGTGCGAGGTACCTCCCAGACGATAGTGGCCGAGCAAGCCGTACCAATGTGCGCGGCCTCGTCTGCTTCCGTCGCTTCGTCGAAACGTATGGGCAAGCGGCGCTCTGAGCCTTCGCAAAAGGCGGAGCGTGAACCAGACGCGGAGCCAAAGCCGGAGCCCGTGCCAACGCCGCCGCCAGTACTAGCACCAGATCCCGAGGTTCAGCCCGAGGAACCGGCGACAGTTCCCAATTCGCCTCCCGCGCGGTCTCATGCTGAACCTAGCCCCGAGCCTTCCCCCCTTCCTGTGCCAGTCCCCCTTCCAGTCCTTCATCCATCGATCTTCTCTGAGGAGGGTCTTCTCACCTACGCCTATTCCCACATCCACCCTGACCCTCCACCAGAGCCATTCCCTCCTGCCGAGAAAATCCGGCCCGAATCGCAACAGAGTAATAGCAATAACACGGTCACGCCCCAGGACTATCCTCCTGACACTACGGTCCAGCACGATTCCTATGCCGACTTTTACGCAAAAGACCCGAGGCGACGGAGAACACCATTATTACGCGTTAAGCCCCTCCCCAACAACCAACCTCTACCAAAGGCGGAGAGAGAATACGACAGTTACGCTGACTTTTATGCGAACGATCCGCGTCGCATGACACACGTAGACGATCGTCCCTTGCCAACTTTAGCAAAGAAAGACGCCACAAAATCTGCCGATCGATCTTCGAAGCCTCAGTCGTCTTCGAGGCCACCCAAACTCTCGATTCCCTCCAAAGCACCGGCTCAGCCGTCGTCTTCGAAGCCACCCAAACTTTCTATTCCCTCCAAAGCACCGCCAGATCCGCCGCGCGTGACCGAGTCAAAGCGCCGTCGACGATCTGACTCGCGCCACCGACGCCGTCGTGATGCATCACCCTCCCTCGACGACTTTGCCGTCTCGTCTAACCTCTCCGCTTCGTCTGGCGGGCTCACCACCCCCGGCGCGTCCGTCGTACGGTCACGCTCTCCATCTCCTCCGCGCGATCGCGAGCGCCATCACAGCAGCCACCGCAAGTCAGGACACAAACCACGCCGGCCCTCGTCGGGGCTGACGTCTCCGACGCCTTCACAGTCCGGGCGACGGCGTGGCTCACGCTCGCGGCACGACACGCCTCCACTGCCCGTTCCTTCACCTGCGCCTGCTCCAAAGCCGACGCCCGCACCCGCGCCCAAACCCAAGCCCAAGCGCTCCTGGGCGCCATTCCGTCTCTCAGGCGGCGCCGCATCGACCTCGACCGCCTCCTCGCGCCCCGCGTCTCCCGAGCCCACGCCCATCATGCCCCGCGGCCCGCCCTACGGCCAGGGTCCTCGCCCGCTCATCCCGACGTCGACCATGGTATCCGACGCGGGCGACCACGAGGACCGCGGCGATCCCGCCGAGGCTGTCGTGCCCCCCGCTCCGCCGCTGCCTCCGGTGCAGTTCTGGCTGCCGGGTTACCCCGCGTATAAGCTAGACCACACGCGCGCAGGCAGTGGTGGTGGCGGTGGTGGCGGTGGTGGTTCCCCCGCCTCGCGGCGGCGGCAGCGCGGCGAGCCGGCGTCCCCGTCGTCGTCCACGCGATCGTCCGCGCAGTCGCTCCTGCTGCAACAGCGCCCCCCGCCGCCGGTGTTCTTGGCGCTGGGCGCGCGCCGTGCGTGCGTGCCGTACACCCCCGCGTTCCAGGGAGTCGACCTGCGCGTCGTGCGGCCGCTCAGCGCGCGCGAGAAGCTCGCGATGCGTGACGCCGTCAGCGTGCTCGTGCGGCTTGGGGCGCGCGTCGTCGGTGCCGAGGCGGGCGGGCTCGGCGTGAGAGGAGAGATGTGGAGCTTGAGCTACGTTGGTTTTTGAGTCTTTTTTTTTGGTTTTTATATACTGTATGATGCGCTTTTAGTCGATTTTGTTTTCGTTGATTGTCGACTCATTTTGTTTTTGCTAGCAATTGTACAATTTGATTATGCTTTTAGATGTAGAGGCCTCATCCGTTCGCTCAAATCAGACTACGGCAGCTCGTCCCTCGCGCTCCATCTCAGAACGACTTGCTATGAACCCTGCTCATGAATAATGCGTGAATCTTGGAAGTCTGTTGTATGGTGGAAGTACTCAGAAGGGGCAGAAAAGGGGAAGGGCGTTGAAGGGGAAGGGGAAGGGGTTGTAATTTTTCTGATGCCGTCAAGTAAGCGATGCGATATAAGTTACTTGCACGACAACCTGTCCTGTCTCTGTCAACACGCATCTCGAATCTATTGGTGCGGAAACCAAGGCGGAAACGGCAAAACATGTGTGTGCAACGCCGCTAGTACCTACATCGTACAAACGTTATCGTACAAACGTTATACACCACCCACAGCGGTGCAGCAACAGCCTAGTAAGAGCGCCCCTGCCGTTGCTCGTGAGGCAACCCTATAAACTTGCCTGTGTTCACAACTGAAGACAACATCTTCACCGAACAAGGTGAGGCAAACCACAACTAAATACCCTCCACTAGGGACATTCCGACCGACTATGAGTGGCCTAAAACTTGGTCACTCCCCATGACCTACCTCATAAATCAGACAGTCTAAAAACAGCACACATGTCAATACCAAGCCGCGAAACCATGTTCATAAGGAAGGGGCGGATTACTTCCTACTACTAGCCCTGTGATCTATATTTTGCAAGGTTTGCTGGCTGGACCTCTCGAGACCAACTGAAGCACACTGCCTCGTGGATCCACGCGCTCACACGACCTAGCTCCACAACCGATAGTGGTAAATTCTTTCGCAACGCCCACGTTGGCAGGACACGAGACGCGCCACACAATAAACAGTCCCACAGAAGGATGACGTCATACGGTGACCCAACGACACGCCCCACCTTGCCAACTCTTCAACGTCATTTCACTCCAAGCATATACGAAATATAAATGGGCAACAACCCACTCGTCAATTTTCATCTCCTACCTCTACTGTAGTAACCCTTGAGAGAGAGCTCTTGTCTTTCCACACCTTCACGAGAATCATACAACAAGTTTCGCAGTTCGCACAATGGCAGGCATTCGTTCGACGCCCTTAGCACCCCGTCCATTTGCTGACCTCTGGTGGTGGTCCTTTTCTCCATATCATTACATTCTAGGGTTCGGTCGTTTCCGCCATCGGCGTCGGCATTAATTCTATCATCTCCGCAATCGCCAGTGTTCTCGAGATCATCGTCGGCGCGATTGTCACGGTAAGCATATTTAATCTTCCTTTTCCTCGAACTTGGCACCTCATCATCCTCATCCGTTTTGAAAGGTCCTTGTGACGATCTTCGACCTCATCTTTGATATTCTGTGCTGTCGCTGCTGCTGCGGTAACCGCCGTACGGGCACGCGCGGAGGTTTTCGTCGGAGGGGCTTCAGGTCGCGGAGGACCGCGTACTGATCGTGGTTATGGTCGGTTATAACACGCAAGACTGGTTCGCGTCGAACGGTATTCACGACCCCGGAGTGGAATATGGATCGATATCCCTGAATAATATTGTATACATGTCTCTTTTCCCGAATCTACCGAGTTTTCGCCGACACTTGCAGTCAGCAAAGACAAATGAATCATCGGAGTGCCGGTCTCCATAAAAAGGGTCTATCCTCAGCGCTATAGTGTTTTTACTACAAGACCCACTCCATCCGTAACTGAACAAAACCATAATTTATGAGCCAGCAGAGTGTTTCGTCAAAGATGCCATAAAAATAGTAAATAGTGAAAATCGAGAAGAACCATAGCCGAGAAACCAAAGCCATCAATCGAACTGAAAACACCAATCTCACCTCTGACGCCGGCGGTTTGTAGCAGTAGCAGTAGCAGCGACAGCTAAGCGTTGCTCAATCCCCGCAGCCAAGGCAACGTCCTCCTCTTCTTCCGTCGAAGCCAAAGCCGTCGATGGCGTGAGCACGGCATCAGCACCAAACGCATTCGGACTACCGGGCAATGCCGCAGCCGCAGCCGCCAGATCGCGCGAGCTGTAGCTGCGCGCGAGGATATCCTCCACACGCGCAAGCGCCGTCTGCCGCGCCGCGTACCGCATCGCCGGCGTGCCGTGGCCCTCGCCCAACGCAATACTACTCGCGCGCGAGTCGCCACGAACCGCCGCCTGTCGGGTTGCGCGGGCCAGCGGTCGAGGCTGGGACTGCCGCTGCCGGGACTGCGCGCGCGCACGTCGGCCGGCGGTAGTAGTGGCGGCGTGCGGCATCGCAGGCGCAGACGACGGGCTGAACGTGAGCATCGACTGCAGGGTGCCCGACGTGAGCTGCGGCGGGCTGCGCGGGAGCGCTGCGCCGACGTCCCGCTTCTCCCACCGCGCGGGGACGGCGGTGAATCGGTCTTGCACGCCGCCCTGCGGAGGACTCGAAGCCCAGCTTCGTGTCCACGCAAGCCAGCGCTCGCCCGGGTGCGCGTCGACCGCCTGGCGTATCGCCGCGCGGTCGTTCCACACGGTTGTTGTTTGCCCTGGAAGACCTGCGACTGAACCCGAGGTGAGAGAGCTGATGGCCGCGGTCGAAGGAGGGGGACTGGAGATGGCCTCTTCAACGATCCGGAAGCCGCTGCCTGGTATCCAGTCGGTGTTTGTGTCGCGCGGGGAGGAAGGGACGGCGCTCGGAGCGCGGGAGTCCTCGGTGTGCGTTCCGGAATACGCGCTAGGCGCACTGAGATACGTCTGCGTAGTGCGCCGTGAGGGACCACGTGACACGCCACGGTCGATACTTCGTTGCAGGCGCTCGAGGATACCACGACGGATGGATGTATGACGAATGGTCTCGTAAGGCACGTTTTCCTCGTCTGACATTGACCCAGGTGAGATGATGGTGCTCCGGCGTGAGCGAGCGCGGGTAGGACTATCAGACAGGGGACGCGAATGGGAAGGCGTAGCGGCACGGGCGGTGCTCCCTTGCGAAGGAGGGACGGAACTACTATGCGTACTGCCGCGACGCGAGCCTGCCCCCGCAACGGCTGACAGCCATGACCTCGCTGCACGAGAGGCACCATGGCGTGTATACTTGCTCGGACTACCGGCGGTAGTGGGCGATGCCATTCGCGCACCCTCGGAGTCGTGACCTGAATCAAGCATACGCATATACGGCGGGCCTGGAACGAAGGAGGAACCCGCGCGCCCATGTGTGCGAATACCATTGCTGGGACCGCCCTTACGCGCGAGACGCCGAGAGTACCACCGATACCCGAGAAGACCGGATAGGGCGCCGAGCGCGAGACTGACAGCCACGAAAACAGGGATGAGATAAAGTATGTTGAAATGAGAGCTTGTGGGGGCATGAACCCTCGGATCCGACGACAAGGAATTCGTAGGGAGTAACGCGGGAATAGAGATGACAGTAGCTCGAGGTGAATTGGGCGTGGCGCTTGACGTCGTCACTGAAAGCGGAATCGTAGACGCTGCAGCATCCGAAGAAGCAACCGCAGCGGCAGGCGACGGCGACGCCACAGGAGTTGCCGTACCCGAAGGAGTAGGCGACACAGTCGACTGGCCCCATGGAGGATAAGGCCACCAGTTGATGCTCGTCGGAGTAGGGGCGGGTGTAAGGAGTGGCGTCTCTTCGCGTACTTTGTTTTCCAAATCCGTTTGTCTCCGCCCAGGGCCGTGCGTACGAAAATATGGATCCCCAGTCGTCCTGGGGATGTCGAGAACTGGAGGTCCACTACGAGCAAAATTAACGTTGGGCCGGCTGATGGACTGCAACTCGGCTTCAAGAATACGGTTCGGTATCAAGGGGGGTTCCTGAAGCATGGCGAAAGAGAAAGAGGATCAAGGGAGAGAGTCGGGAAGCAGAACGACGATCCCGATGCGCGACTCAACACCTAATGCAGACAGATCTGCAAAGGGTTTATCGAAGCGAAGTCCGGCAGCAATGAAAGTTGAACGGCGGATAGGTGACGCGTAAGATGTCCCAGTGACAGCTGAACGGCAAGTATTCCTCCAAAATGGCTTTGGGCGGACTTGGGAACAGAGTTAGCTACTACATGCTTGGTCATTGGAAGAGGATACGCACATAGAGTCGTCGGAGGGGGAACAACCGTCAATGTAGAGCTACGCCTGCTGGGCCTGGGGAGGGACTCCGACGATTTTGGGTGAAGAGATGAATAGTCAGGTGAACGAATAGAACGTGTGCTCTCCAGAGAGGGTTCGGGGGGTGCAGAAGATAGTTTACGAGTCCTGGGTCTGGATCTGAAAGTATGGGGAGGGGGAGAAAGAAGGTTTTCGTCTCGAACTCTGACTGGGGAAAAGGGAGGAGGGTCAGTATCGGCCATTTGGACGGTGACTGTGGGGGTAGAAACGAATGGAAGTGTCGACCGGCGGTTGAAGCGACGAGGGAGACCAGTCTCCTTGGCCAAGGGAAGGTAAAGAGTGCTCGGAAAATGCAAAGTAGTGAGATCCGTCATATTTCGTGCGTTGAGGAAGAAAAAGAAAGTTTTGTTGTATGAACAACAGCGGCTAGCTTTATACTCATAGGCGCGTGGTGTCATGCCTGTCATGGTCAGGTCAGCGGAACGGATCACGATGGCGGAAATTACGAATCCTTATTATGTTGTGCATTATGTTAACTAATAGTAGATCTGCAAGGTGTTGGATCACCCCTGTGTTGGTTCCCAATACAAGCCTGGTTACATGCGCTCTGTGAAATGGGGACGCCGGGCGACTTAATCTCATTACCGCACCCTGACCACGCGCGAACACCAGTCGTCACTGCCCCATCACAGATGGAGGTTGGAAGACTTACAGCATCCTTCTTGGCATCCTTGGGCATATTCGAGACGCGGCGATAGTGAATGATTGTGACTGGCACTCACTCGCTCACACACGATTCCACCGTCACGTTCCCTGCATCAACACGCCGCTCAAGCGTGCGCGAGGACGCCGAGTCACTTTCGAGACGATCAATATTTGTTCAGACAAGGTCGGTGAGGGTCGAGTCGTACCTGTACTGTAGCAACCCCGAGAAGTCCGCCTGTCGACAGCTGTCATGGCAGGCTCTGATGGGATCTGTCCCTGTGAAATTGTAGGCCGGGCCGCCACACAATTTGCTGGGGTTGCCTTGGCAACACATGTGCGTTTGGATATGGCCGGAAATTGTCGTGTTGGATCCCATTACAGTACAGTATCGTTCCAAAGAACATTGAACCATGGTCGAGCTGTGAACCGCACCCTAACACTTGTCGGTGTATTCTATCGAAATCCGAGCCTGAGAAATAGATGCGCATCATCCCCCACCGAATTCTTCGTCGGCAAGCGTGAATCGTGAATCCGTGGGCCTGGCAGGCGGCGACACAGGATTCCACTGTGGTATGTAATCCCAGCATCAACGTGCATCAACTCTGACCTGAAGAGCACGGGCGCTGGTCGAATCACTGAAACATACATGATCAGCGCTGCCATCAGGACCAAGCTCAGGACACGTATCCGCTCACTGACATGTAACAACCATGGCCATTCCACAAACCAACAGATAGGACCAGGGTCGGGACGACGAAGTTCGAGTTAATCCTGCGATAGGTACTAGCTGCCGACAGGCCACCAGTCGCCCACCTCTGTTGGGTCGCCACTGCACGGCAAGGAGTTGCACCTGTAGAGACCTACGTCCTCGTAATAATTTTCGAAGAAATTGCCACGTGCTAGGTAAGGACATTCAACTTAGCAACTCAATGCCATATCTTTCGCAGAGGACGTACAGCACTCAAAGCCCTCCGTCAGGGCCATAAAGCGGTATGACACCGGCTGGCTATCGCAGAAAGCGACACAATTTTCTATCGTCATATTCGCGGGATCCGCAGTAAGTGCCGGTGAGCGGTGGGAGCCCAGTAGAGTTACGATTGTCTCTACGAAGGGAGAAAACAGTTCACTCAGCCAAATATTTCTGGTGCCTGAAGGAAAACTTACACTAGACAGAGAAAACTCGTCCACCCAGGTGGATCCGAGCTCCTGGAATGCACCAAAGCGGCTGGGACCTATTGACTAGAAAGTTTAGGCTCTAGGGGCTTTGACCGAGGACGCAAGCCGTAGGCACTTTACCTACCTGTCCCAAAAGCACGGATGCCCGAGCGAAGGACGACAGACGACGCATGGCGAAGCCAAGATAGCTGTATCAAAATGGATCTACACCACACTCTTTATAAAGGTCACATTCCGTAACTCAGACACGTATTCCATGGCTGTCGAAAGACATATATGTCGTGAGTGGCCCCTTACATTCTATGCAGCAAAGAGTCGCGCGTTAATGTGGTCGTGTCAAAGTCAGGCAGTGTGAAGGCACATCGGCACCGTCATGCTTGCCTCTGGTGACTCAGGAATGCCGGGTCTATTACCGCCAGACGCTATCGGCGGATCGAATGAGGATAGTCTGGATCGGTTTCTGTCGCACTCATTTTCTATGGGACATCTCCGGAATTAATAATGACCAGGCGGGATTACGCAAGAAGGACAAGGGTAGAGGCTTGTGCTCAACAGTTGGCACTGGCAGGCAAGCGTTCCGATTCACCGTCACTGTTCCGCGCTACTTTCAAAAAAGCGTATGTCCTTGAACCGTCCGGAAGGACTGAATCCAAAGCGCATGGTGGGTCGCTGGAAATGATCAAGGGAATGATGTTCGTTCGGAAGTACGTGACTGCGTGTGCTGTATTTGAATCACATCGCCGCGCGATCTCATCGTCACCATTTGTCCGTGAATTCGTGAAAATATTACCGTGACCATGTCTATGCCAGCAGAATACTACAAACTAGATCCCTATAGTCTTTTCGGCTTGTGGTGCAGTAGCATTCACAATGCGCAAGTGTACATGCACAAGCTAGTCGTTCTGGGACGTTACACCTGACGTCAAAGAAAGAAAAAAAAGGGCCACTCTCCTTCGGGTGCACGCGCATTCGGCAGGTGGTAATACGTCCATGACCATCGTTTTGCAGTTTCACTCCAGCAGAACCTACTTTCCCTGGCAAGCGTTGGCGAACTCCCCCAGCACCGCAGGACTGTCGCTTCGACTGAGGTGTCTGTCAATCCCTGGCTTGCACCCACTATCCTCTTGCTAACACACCCTCCTATCCACCTGCTTGCATTCCGCTGCCGATCGTCAAGCAACAATGCGCCGCGCCAGGAAACTCGTGCAGGATGACCAAGCAACTCGCGTGGCAGTCTGGGTCCAAGGACAGACACAAGCCCACCGTTGAATCCGTACGATTGCACGTATTGGTACATACAAGGGTGTCCTGTGAACAGGTTGCGACTATGCAATCTTGCGAGTCCAGGCTAAGAAGTGAGCGACCTGTCAGGAACATTCTCCTCTTTGGGTTAGGAAGGACCGGAATTTATTAAACTCCTGTCGCGTGTCGACGATGGTTAAGGGATGACCAGATGGCTTGCGCAGAGCGATCAACTGATCGACAGATCTCGCAGGCTGGCCCTCCAAGTGAAGCAGGTGCAGAGCCGGTAACACTTCGGTGACCTTCTCGCCGGTGGCTCCGTCGAGTGTGTGAGTCCTCCTTGGATACGAGTAGCGACCTCACAGCGGTGAATGGGCTGAGGAGTTCCAGCTATTATGCGTTGTCTACGTCGTCGGTGTCATGTACTTTGCAATTGAAACTTGCGTATCGGAGCAGCGAAAAAATCAAGGAAAAAATGGTACATTAACAGTTTGGCTAGGGAATGGTAGGCGGTTAACAAGCAGTTCCGGGGATGAGCCTGAGTCGGAAGCAAGCGAAAATGAGAGCGCAGCGTCATAGCACTGTAGTCTGGTTTATGGGGTGGTACGTACCGAAATCAATGAGGGCTTGCGACCTGAGGACGCGTTACCACCACTTTTTCGAGGGAAAGCATGCACGTCTCCGGCTCGGTCGTTTCGGGCTACATACTGTACACGTAAAACTGACGTACCGTGACGGTGTCTGTTGTTCCCAGCGTGGATTCCCAGCGTGGACAACGCCCTTTACAGTCGTGGGAGTGGCCCAGGGATTATCAGCGCGTGGTTACCTAATTTAGACGCTACGCTCACTCTAACCACAAAAACATTCTTCTATCACCCCGTATCCATTATGGCCTCTACACAAGATGTGGACTCGGAGCACCAGCAAATGTTCTTGAACTCGTATGTGATAGCCATTGACTCCTGACTTTCTTTGATCGTGACCCACTACCCCAGCCCGGGTCCTTCGGCATTGCAAAACTCGGGAAGAGGGTGCGTCTATCCCTTCCTTTGTGTAACGGTGCTCACTCAAGGACCGTTCTTGGATAGCACTCAAATCGTTGAATCGCAGGGAAGCCTATCCCAACTACATGTTGAGGTGACCGGTATGTACTTAATTCCTAACTCGTTGATGCCTTGATAACTGTTTATTCGCTTTGTTAGTCCTCCGAGCGCACAACATTCCCCATATCAAGAGACTGTTTGGCCAGAAGAGGCGGTTTTTTGTCGCTGTAACCAATCTCGTGACAACGAAGAAGACGAAAAGCATTCAGATCGATGGACAGACGGTGCAATGGAACCAGAGGCTTGGGACCTTGTAGGACTCTCCCTTTTTAATCTTATTTTTCGGCTAAAAGTTCAGTTCAGTTCTACACAACGGTCTTCGCATCTTACGCTGTGTCTTTATGAGAAGCGGCTCACACATCGTGATGTCGTTATCGGAACGCACGAGATACGAATACCTGTCGCGTCCCAAGGCGGTCCGTCTTTGTTTAGATTTCCCGTTCGTTCAACTAACTGAACACCTCACGCGCAGATGTCCCCTTCGTTCTCAGTAATGGCGATGGGGACGCTGGACAGTCGGTGCACCCGGTCACGATTTACTTGATGATCACTGTGTCAGCGAACATGCTCCCTCCAATTATTCCCAACAACCCCCCCGAAATACCGACCCAAGGAGACGACACTCCCGCAGAAAAAGCTACTAAGTCCGCTATTGCATCATACTCCGGGGGACCCATTCAATCCACTGCTCCCGAACGTCTTTTACCCTCGTCACGTCCCCTTTCCGTTGAGACTGGCACTCCTATGCCAGATGGCCGGGTAGAGATGTCGTCTACTGAGAAGGCTCTGATTTCTCTCCGTTGTGCCGACGAAGCTCAGAAGCCGATTGACGGAGCCAATACATGGAAAAGGGCTATTAGTAGAATCAAGTGGGTGATGGACACTGTTAGCCCAATTGCGGAAGTGCGTGCAATATCCATTTTGCCTCTCCTCGACTGAGCCAAGTTTCGCTCTCAGCTCCACCCGTTTGCAAAGATGGCATATGACTTGGTTTCAGCCATCCCCGAGGTGCATCTGTTTGCGTTATTGTTGGAAGGAAATACTTATTCGGGTACCAGACACTCCTAGAACAATATGAACGTGATGACAATGTCCTAACCCTGCTCGAAGCCACGCACGACGCGTTTGATTTCGCGCAGCACGAAGACACTTTGAAATCCATCAAGCCCGACTCCAAGCAGGCAGAGATCCTTACTCTCATGCTGCGGGATGTCTGTAGTTGTAGTGACTTTATCCAATCGTATGCAAAGGACTCGCAATTCTGTATGTTATCTCCATCTTCTCCATTGGCTGGTGTAGACGTGTGATTTTAGGGAAGCGGACGTTGAAGAATACGGGCGGAGGTGTTGCCAAAGATATTGAGGACTTGTCTGCCGCCCTTGTCGAACATCGAAGGGCTTTCTTGGAGCAAGCCATCATCACCACAGAGATAACTACGTTGCAAATTCTGGACGGCGTGGGAATACTTTCAGCCAAGGTAGACTGGATGTCCACTCAGCTCGAGTGGGTGTCAAGTCAAGTGTTAGATGCCGGTACGTAGCCCTGGTGACTTGTAGGTTTGTGGGGTAATCGATCCGATAATCGTCATAGAACTAGATGCAAAAATCAGAGAAATCCCATATGGGAAAGGCCCTCGCTTCACACCTGAGAAAGGCTGTCTTACGGGAACGCGCATGGCCTTTCTGGACTTCGTCGTCAATTGGGTGAATGACCCCACTTCCGAGCGTAGTCTCGTCCTTTTTGGGCAAGCAGGCACGGGAAAGTCATCGATTGCGCATGAGATCGCTCGTCGTTTCGATAAAATGCATCGTCTTACATCGTCCTTTATCTTTTTGCGGAAGGAGCAATCCGAAGGCGAGGCTTATCACCTCTTCACGACTCTCGCTCGCGATCTCTCCGACCGCTATCCATCGTTCAAAGCCGCACTTGGAAGGGTCATTAAAGACAACTCTGCTCTTCGGCTCCGTACTCGTGACTATCCCACGCTTTTTAAATTCCTCATCCTAGAACCACTTAAGGATCTTCACATCGTCGGTCCCATTCTTGTCGTAATCGATGCATTGGACGAGAGTGGGGATGTAACTGGCGGAAACGGTTTACACAAATTTCTTGCTAAAAACCTATCTAGACTGCCGTCGAACTTCCGTGTGCTCATCACCTCACGTCCGGAGGATGCAATCGTGTCTGCGCTCGTTGGAGCTCCGTCAGTCCGCATCAAATCCATGAATGATCATGAACTGGCCGCTAAAACGCATTGCGATATCCTCGCCTTTCTTCGGACGAGGCTCCATTCTGATGAGTTGAATATTTATTGCGATGCGCTGGCAACAAAGGCAGAGGGATTGTTTCAGTGGGCAGCGGTTGCCTGTGAATACATCCTAGAACCTCCGGAATTCTTTGATTTTAGCAGGATCAAATGCATAGAGCACCTTTTGAAACTCACGGCGGATCATCGTAGACCAGATCCGTTGGACGAGTTATATGAAGAAGTCCTTAAAGGATACTTCAGACACCAAGGAGCGCGGCATCTGTTCCGCTTTGTCATGGGACAGCTCATTACCGCATTTGAACCCCTCTCCATCCTATCTCTCATCGCTCTACTTCAGCATGCCGCCGACGACTCTGATCCCGAATCCGTTCTTAGAATGCTCCGTCGCCTAAGCTCGTTGCTGAGTAATGTTAATTCATCTGATCAAAACCTTCCCATCGTTCCGCTCCACACATCATTCCGCGACTTCCTGACAAATAAAGAGAAGAGCGGCGACTTTTACGTTGACCTCCGCCATTCTCATCGTTATTTGACCCATTCCTGTCTTGGTTTAGTGCTCCATGAGCTCAGGTTCAATATTTGCAACCTCGAATCATCATATCTCGCCAACAACGATGTTCAAGATCTTAAATCGCGCATTGCTGAACACATCTCACCTGCACTGTTATATGCCTGTCGTTTCTGGGACGATCATTTGAAACACCTTAACTTCGAAACGGATCTGTTTAGAAAACTTCGAACTTTCTTTCAGGAGAAATTTCTCTTTTGGTTGGAGGCCCTTAGCTTGACGAGCAATGTGGATCTTGCTTCGGCCGCGTGCTCGGCTCTGAACGTGTGGTTATCCTCTGGTGAAGGTGTGAGTATAATTGTTGATTCGATGAGGAAGGCGAACAACTAATAGCTACGATCGCAATAGGTTTCTCAGACAGAGCTAGAGAAATTCAAGTCATTCGTTAATGATGCCTCTGTGTTTGTACGGTATTTCGGGATGACCATGGCAAAGAGTGCTCCACATGTCTATCTTTCTGCTCTACCATTTGCGCCGACTCGTTCTCTTATCTCTGCACATTATTCCGGCTCATTTCCTCGAATGATACGCGTAGAACGTGGGCGATTATCTCATTGGCCATCATCGGAGATGGTGATTTCAAACGTTGGGGATGATGTCCATTCCATTGCACTTTCACCAGACGGCCAGCGCATCGTCTCGGGCTCTTCCGATGGAACAATTCGTGTGTGGAACGCCACTACGGGAGAGACAGAAGCGAGCCCGTCTACTGGACAAACGTCTTTGGTCAGGTCTGTGGCATTCTCGCCAGATGGCCGTCGCATCGTCTCAGGCTCGGACGACGGAACAATTCGCGTGTGGAACGCCACTACAGGAGAAACAGAGGCAGGCCCATTTACTGGACACACGTCTTCGGTCAGGTCTGTGGCATTCTCGCCAGACAACCAGCGCATCGTCTCAGGCTCGTACGATGGAACAATTCGTGTGTGGAACGTCACAACGGGAGAGACAGCAGCAGGCCCATTCACTGGACACACGGATTGGGTCACGTCTGTGGCATTCTCGCCAGATGGCCGACACATTGCCTCAGGCTCGGACGATCGAACAATTCGTGTGTGGAACGCCACGACGGGAGTTACGGAGGCAGGCCCATTTACTGGACATACATCTTGGGTCAGGTCTGTGGCATTCTCGCCAGACGGCCAGCGCATTGTCTCCGGCTCTTCCGATCGAACAATTCGTGTGTGGAACGCCGCTACAGGAGAGACAGAGGCAGGCCCATTCACTGGACACACGTCTTCGGTTTGGTCTGTGGCATTCTCGCCAGATGGCCAGCGCATCGTCTCAGGCTCGGGTGATGAAGCGATTCGTGTGTGGAACGCCACCACAGGAGAGACGGAGGCAGGCCCTTTTACTGGACACACGTCTACGGTCAGGTCCGTGGCATTCTCGCCAGACGGCAAGCGCATCGTCTCATGCTCGCGAGACGGAACAATTCGTGTGTGGAACGTCACGACAGGAGTGACAGGGGTGGGTCCATTTACTGGACATACATCTTGGGTCAGGTCTGTGGCATTCTCGCCAGATGGCCAGCGCATCGTCTCCGGCTCTTCCGATCGAACAATTCGTGTATGGAACGCCGCGACTGGAGAGACAGAGGCAGGCCCATTTACTGGACACACCTCTTTGGTCATGTCTGTGGCGTTTTCGCCAGATGGCCAGCGCATCGCCTCAGGCTCGGACGATCAAACAATTCGCGTGTGGAACGCCTCTACGGGAGAGACAGAGACAGGCCCATTTACTGGACACGCGTCTTCGGTCTGGTCTGTGGCATTCTCGCCAGATGGCCAGCGCATCGTCTCAGGCACGCGCAATGGAACGATTCATGTGTGGAACGCCAAGATAGGAGTGACAGACGCAGGCCCATTTGCTGGACACACGTCTTCGGTCTGGTCTGTGGCATTCTCGCCAGATGGCCAACGCATCGTCTCAGGCTCGCAGGATGAAACAATTTGTGTGTGGAATGCTACTACCGGAGAGACAGAGGCGGGTCCATTTATTGGACACACGCATTTGGTCGAGTCTGTGGCATTCTCGCCGGATGGCCAACGCATCGTCTCCGGCTCTTCCGATCGAACAATTCGTGTGTGGAACGCCTCTACGGGTGAGACAGAGGCAGGCCCATTTATTGGGCACACGGATTCGGTCGAGTCTGTGGCATTCTCGCCAGATGGCCGGCGCATAGTCTCAGGCTCGGACGATCGAACAATCCGAGTGTGGAACGCCACTACAGGAGAGACAGAGATAGGCCCATATACTGGACACGCTGACTGGATCAGGTCTGTGGCATTCTCGCCAGATGGCCAGCGCATCGTCTCAGGCTCAAATGATGGAACAATTCGTGTGTGGAGCGTCACAACGGGAGAGACAGCAGCAAGCCCATTTACTGGACACATGGATTCTGTCGAGTCTGTGGCATCACTAGATGGTCAGTGCGCTGTCTCGTTAGGAAATGGATCAACTCGTGTATTGAACGCTACGACAGGAAATGCGGAGACTACAACACATGTCGACTTCACTGACCACTCCGTGATTAACGAGGAGGGATGGATATGTGGTAGTAAAGGTGAACTCCTGATGTGGATCCCGCCACCTCATAGGGAACATCTTCACCGCCCAAGTAATATCTGGGTTGCTGGCGAATATGAAACCCGCGTCGATCTTTCTACTTTCGTACATGGGCAGAGTTGGACTACTTGTATTAATACCTAGATAGAACCGCTAACTTGAAAGCAGCCCGTCGCCTTTCTTTAAGTGGTCTGAGGTGTAATGTGATATACTAGATCATAGAGCTCGTTGAGGCAGCACAGTTGAAGATGCAGTCAGTTCACCGTTAGCTACCAGTGTGAACACCAAGCTTGCCTCTGGTGCCTAACTTGCAGAAAAGCCAGGTCTACCACCGCCAGACGCGGTTCAGAAAATTGATTTAGGATCCGGTGTTCGCCGCACACATTCTCCACAGGACAACTAACCGATGATCTATGTCACAGTAGCAAAGTGACTCGATCCAGAGATCAGGCGGTCACAGTGGGCCGCCGCCTGATCCATGCGCTTGAGTGGACATTTACGGTAGCACCGGATGTGTCCAAACAGCAGTGTTATTATCTAGCTAACCAGTTCTCGCAGACCATAGCGCTTAATATCTGACCGTTGAGGCTATCTAGTTGATGTTTGTCTAATGTTCTGCTCGCTACTAGTCTCTCTTGGCTCAAGTAACTAAAGAAGCGGGCGCGGATCATAGATAATTTCGGAACGGGTTCTCCCATATGGCCGTTTAGGTTCAAGAAGCGCAAAATACACAACTGCCAATCAAAGGTGACACTCACGCGAATGTGGCATGCAACACTAGGATTAGATGGGAGCATCACTGGAGCATCCCGAGTCTCAACCACAGTTTCTTCACTGTAAAGAAGAGTGCAATAAACCTTATACGGTCCAGAATAACTGAATCCAAAGCGCACGGTGAGAGTGCTGAAAATGGTGTCGTTCTTACAGTACGTGTCCGCGCGTGCTCTGACCACATCTTTATGTCCGATCACAAAATAAAAGCATGAGTCTCTTGTTTGAGTATTACAGCGTCCGCCGAACTCTTAATTTCCTATACACGTGCGAGCATGTTATCCTGGCATCTTGTAGCGGAAGCTAAGAACGAGAAAAGGGTGGCGCGGGGGTGGAAACCGGCCTTGCTAAGCATGTCAACAGTGACGCGGTGACGGAAATGGCAATGTTATTATGTAACACACCTAAAAGTAGACTTGCAATGCGTTGGGCCCACCACAAACTTCCGACGCGTTCCCAATACATGCTTGGTTACATGCGCTCTGTGAAATGGGGGCACCAGGCGACTTGATCTCATTACCGCACCCTAGTCACGCGCGAACACCAGTCGTCAGTCGGCCCTAGCCGTCCCATTACAAATGGAGATTGGTAAACCTACAGCATTCCTGGGCGTATTCGAGACCGGCGATCGTGAAGGACTGTGACCGGTATGCGCCCACACACGATTCCACCGTCACGTTCCCTGCATTAGCACGCTGCTCAAGCGTGCGCGAGGATACCGAGTCGCTTTTGAGACGATCAACGTCCGCTCAGATAACATCAGGAAAAACCTCCCGCGCTAGCGAGAAATAGTGCTGCACTAAATTAGTGATAATTCGGATAAGGAAGGTAACGCACTAGTATTTGATACTAAGACTAGTATAATCGCTAGTGAGCTGTCCGGAGATAATATAGTGCAAAGTTACTACAAAAATTTGAGGTACGTATCTCTGTCACTGAAGGGGTTGATATAAAATGTATGACACAACTCGAGTACTGAAAAAGTGTTCCACTCCTGTGGTGTGTGATGACCAAAACGAGGATATAAATGTATACTAGAGATGATAGAGTCGACTGGAATGATACTAGCGCGCCGCCGGCCATTGTGCATTAACCTAGATACTCTATACATTAAGTGATTAGCATCGGGGGTGGTTGGAATGGGAGAAAACCATTCAACGTATGCAAGATGGGTAGGAGGTGCAGTTTCCGAGTCCAACGTCGGAAACACCTCCGGAATTGCCTTATTTGGTAACTGAAAGACAACGCGGACTTGTGCTATTCGGTGACCTAAGTAGCAATTAGACTGATCATGACATCAATATATCCGGACTTACCATTATTTCCACGCACGCTATTTTGAGAGCCACCATGGACAAGAACAGTGTCAAAGCGTGATGGTATTCGGCGCCCGCGTGAATCCTTTTGTTCCGGCCGGACGTGAACCGAGTCCACTACTTCGGGGTGGCCATTTGACTGGAACTTGATCTTGTGATATACTGGGACTGAGCGGAAAGGAATCAGGGTGTCTGCGGCCAGAACCCTTAAGGTAGCTGCTGAAGCATTGGGGTGATTCATCCGAGCGATGAAGTCGGCGAGCGCATCCTGAAAGTCGACAGCGCCATACCTCTCAGTAAGGTCATCGAATGATGTCGCCTTTGTAGATGGGTGTAAGGTCATCTTTATGCACCGTGCCGCAGGTTGTGGAGGTCCACTTGGCTGGGGAATTTGCGTGCTCTCCTGGCCAACCCCCTGCTGCCGTTTGACAAAAGCGATATGCTGTTGCACCTTCTCACGGCGCTCCAGCCAGGTAGTCATTTGTTGGTATTCATCCTTGTGGTTCGTTGCGCGGTAAGCATCCTTCGTGAAGTCGATGTGAAGGCGCTCAGTTTGCTCCGTGTTGTAATTATCTGTAGTGCCGAATAGTGCGATCGAAGATGAATAATGAACAAGGCTGTGTATCTTCGGAATGTTGAAGTGATCACGAATGCCCAGATCAACGAAAATGGATTTATTATCGTGGAAACTAGCCAGGGAATCCTCGAGACGATGCAAAGTATCGGTTGTTTGAGAGGGAAGCTGGGCAAGATACAAAAAATCAAGTAGCGCGCGTACAGTTCGGACTAACCGCAAAGGCGCTTGTCTGGAGGGAAGAGGGTGGTCGACGATCAGGCCCAGGAGTATTCGGCACATGTTCTTGTGTTCCAGTCCTGTGACGCGAGAAAGACTTGATATAACCTTAGTGAATGTGGTGATATGATGGTTAGGAGGTAGTGATCGACACCGCGTGTCAACTGCAATTGGTCCGAATGCACTTGTCAGCCACGCAATCAGGTGTTTCATGACACCCTGCAGCAACTGATGCAGGATGTCCGGTGTGACGGAGACGAATATATTAGAAAGCGGGAGAGACTCCCAGAACGGATGGAATACAGGCTTGAGGCCAGCTTTACGACAAGCTGCGTGGAATGTGTGGACGTCCCCGTCCGCCAAGAAATATGTGTCGATGGCTTCGTTGTAGCTGTGTGGAGAGAACCTAGTATATTCACCTAGTTTGTCAAGAGGAGCCGTACACTTTGGGCAACGGCCATTGTACGTGCACGTTACCAATGTTGAAGTGATGTGGTCACGCGCGAGTTATCTCGGCGTCGGGCATCGTCCTATGGGAGTAGAGGTGAGACGCGGGAAGGGTCCCGCATCACGATCATTACGAGTTACCTAGGGACAATGATACTTTATATTATGAT
>WNGR01000257.1_pt1 | contig 81242 bp, 73 predicted proteins | sample 5407581 | NCBI WGS metagenome assembly WNGR01 (sample SAMN13153383, study PRJNA577476) | soil metagenome | isolation source: 80 cm soil or saprolite under Garry oak tree replicate 2 | place: USA:California | collected 2016-06-15
GGAATATCAGCCTCTTTCACTATCGCAATCAGGGCGCGGACTACAGTTCGATCCTCGTCGGCATTCAGGTGCCCGACAGCGAGAACAGCGAGTTCGAACGCTTTCTCGCGACGCTCGGTTATCCGTACTGGGAAGAGACCGGCAATCCGGTATATCGCTTATTCCTCGCCTGATCTTATAGGACTGAAACGCGCAGATGGCTCTTTCGCTTGTCGACAAACTGGTGGTGGCAATCTCGTCGCGCGCGCTGTTCGACTTCGAGGAAGAGAACCGCGTGTACGAGGAAGGCAACCTGCAAACGTATGAAGCGTTGCAGCGCGATCGCCTGACCGTCCCCGCCAAACCGGGCGTGGCGTTTCCGCTGATTCGCAAGCTGTTGGCGTTGAACGCCGGCGGCCATCGTGTGGAAGTGGTGATCCTGTCGCGCAGTGATCCGATCAGCGGACTGCGCGCGTTTCATTCATGCCGCGAGCACGGCCTCGCGATCGAGCGCGGTGTCTTCACACGCGGACGCGCGCCGTTCGGCTATCTGAAGCCGCTGAATGCGTCGCTGTTTTTGTCCGCGAATCAGGACGACGTGCGCGACGCGTTGGCCGCCGGTTTCCCGGCCGCGCGCGTCCTGCCCGAATCGGCGAAAATGGCGAGCAAGTATCCCGACGAAATCCGCATTGCATTCGACGGCGACGCCGTGCTGTTTTCGGACGAAGCCGAGCGCGTGTTCCAGAAAGACGGCTTGCGCGCATTCGTCGGCCACGAGATTCACAACAAGGATCTGCCGCTCGCGGACGGGCCTTTGAAGCCGCTGCTCGAAGCGCTGCACCGGCTGCAAAAACTCGCGGACGAAGCCGCGCCGATGCATATTCGTACGGCATTGGTGACGGCGCGCTCGGCCCCCGCGCATGAGCGCGCGATCCGCACCTTGATGGCGTGGAACATCGAAATCGACGAAGCGATGTTCCTCGGCGGCCTCGACAAGAGCGCATTCCTGCGCGAGTTCGAGCCGGACTTTTTCTTCGACGACCAAATCGGCCATTGCGAATCGGCCCGCGTCGTGACGGCGACGGGGCACGTGATGAGTGGCATCGTGAACGCATCATGACACCTGAACAGTCACCGCTGGGTAAGCCTTCCGCTTACACCGAACAATACGACGCTTCGTTGCTGTTCCCGATCGCGCGCAAAAATGCGCGCGAGGCGATCGGGATCAGTGCGCAACTGCCCTTTTTCGGCACGGATATCTGGAACGCTTATGAGCTGTCCTGGCTGAACGCACGCGGCAAGCCGCAAATTGCAGTGGCGACTTTTTTCGTGCCGGCTGATTCGCCGAATATCGTCGAGTCGAAGTCGTTCAAGCTTTATCTTGGGTCATTCGCGCAGACGGCTTTCGAGTCGATGGACGTGGTGCGGGAAACGATCAAACGGGACGTGTCCGCTTCCTGCGGCGCGACGGTTTCCGTTCATCTGACGGCGCCGTATGAGTTCGGCAAGTTGCAAATGGAAGAGTTTGAGGGCCTGTCGCTGGATCGGCTGGATCTGGATGCGCACGTTTATCAGCCGGACGCATCTCTGCTGAAAGCAGCGCTGGATGAAGCGCCGGTTGAAGAGACTTTGTTTTCCAACCTGTTGAAGTCGAATTGCCCGGTGACGGGACAGCCCGATTGGGGCAGCGTGCAGATTCATTACGTTGGCCCGCAGATCGATCACGCGGGCTTGCTGCGCTACATCATCTCGTATCGGAATCACACTGGGTTTCACGAGCAGTGCGTCGAGCGGATTTTTATCGACGTGCTGAAGGCCTGCCGCCCGGTGAAGCTCGCGGTTTATGCGCGCTACACGCGGCGCGGCGGGCTGGACATCAATCCGTTCCGGACGAATTTCAATTTACCGATGCCGGACAATATGCGGCTGGCGCGGCAATAAACTGGCCGCCTGGTGTCCGGTTCGTCGCAGGTGATGATTAAATTAACGCCTGCGGCGAACGGAAAAGCCTTTATGCAGAAGGCTTCTTATAAGCGACGCAATCAACCTCGACTCTGCAGTCGATCACCATCGAAGAAACGACACAAGCTCGCGCAGGCGGATTCTCGCCGAAGTACTCGCGAAACACCTTGTTGAACGACGCGAAATCGCGCGGATCATCGAGCCACACGCCGCAGCGGACCACATGCTCCGCCCCATAGCCGGCTTCCTTCAAGATAGCGAACACGTTCTGAATCGCCTTGTGCGATTGCTCGACGATCCCGCCGTTGATCACTTCGCCGTTTTCCATCGGCGTCTGCCCGGACACGAACAGCCAGCCATCCGCTTCAACTGCCCGAGCAAAGGGCATATGCTGACCGCCCGTTCCCTTCCCGCCTTCAACGCCATATCGCTTCATCGTTCAACTCCTCAAAAAAAGTCCGCGCGCGCCGGAGAAAACCGCCGCACGCCGCGATCCATCAAAAAATCAAAACGCGCCGTGCGCGTCGCCTTTCGACGCCGCACCACGCGCCACGAATTTGCCCGCCCGCTCGCCTGTGACTTCGCCGTCACGGTACGACAACACGCCATTCACCCACACCGCGTCGATGCCGTCCGCCGCCTGCTGCGGCTTCTCGAACGTCGCGGCGTCACGCACCTTGGCGGGGTCGAACAACACCAGGTCAGCGTGATAGCCGATATGCACCTCGCCGCGCTGCGCGAGACCAAAGCGACGCGCCGACAGGCTGGTCATCTTGCGCACTGCCTCTTCGAGCGGCAGCAAGCCGGCATCGCGCGAATAGTGGCCGAGCACGCGCGGAAACGCGCCCCACAGGCGCGGATGCGGCAGCGGATCGTTCGGCAAACCGTCAGAGCCGACCATCGTCGCGGGATGCGACAGGATGCGGCGGACGTCCTCCTCGGACATGTTGTGATAAACCGCGCCCGCCGGCTGCAAGCGCTTGCCGGCTTCCTGCTGCGTGACGCCCCACTCGGCGGCGATTTCCTTCACCAGCTTGCCCGCCATCTCGGGATGTGACTCGGACCACGTGATCGTGATGTCGATGTCGCCCGTCACCTGCTTCAGGTCGAGCGTCGATGAACTGCGGTTGTACGGATAGCAGTCGCAGCCGATCGGCTGCATGCGCCGCGCGCCTTCCAGCGACTTCAGCACCTCCTCGCTGCGTCCCCAGTTCGACGGACCCGCGCATTTCAGATGCGAAATCACCACCGGCACGTGCGCGTGACGGCCCACGCGGTACGCTTCATCCATTGCGTCGAGAATCGCGTCGAATTCGGTGCGCATGTGTGTCGTATACAGCGCGCCGGCGGCGGCGAGCGGTTCGGCGAGCGCCATCACTTCCTCGGTCGGCGCGGAGAACGCCGAACCGTACGCGAGGCCGGAACTCAGACCCAGCGCGCCGTTCGACAACGCCTCTTCAAGTTGCGCGCGCATGCCTTCGATTTCCCGCGGCGTGGCCGCGCGGTCGAGCCGGTCCATCTGGTTGCTGCGCAATGCGGTGTGCCCGATCAATGCGCCCACATTCACCGCGGGACGCGCGGCGTTCACCGCTTCGACGTAGGCGGCAAAAGTCGGATATTGAAACGCGTCGCGCTCGCCGAGCAGATTCATCGGATCGGGCGGATCACCCTTCAGCGAAACCGGCGACGCGCTGATCCCGCAGTTGCCGACGATCACCGTCGTCACGCCCTGCGTGATCTTCGGCAGCATTTGCGGCGAACGGATCACGTGCGTGTCGTCGTGCGTATGGACGTCGATGAAACCCGGCGCCAACGCGCGGCCCTCGGCCTCGATCACCTCTTCGGCGAGCCAGTTCGACAGATTGCCGATCGCGACAATGTGGCCGTCGCGGATGGCGACGTCGCGCTCGACAGGCGGCGCGCCCGTGCCGTCATACAGTTGCGCGCCGACGATCAGCGTGTCGGCGGCTTCGGGATGCGAATGCATGGATCAGTCTCCTAACGGTTGTCGATCGCCGCCGCCGCGGTGCGCGTCGAGCGCGTGCTTCATGCGGCGCAGCAATTCGCGGCTCTCGTCACCCTGACTGACGGCAAGTTCGGTGACGAGCACATCGAGCGCCATCATCATCGCGTAGCGCGACGACGACGGTTTGTAAATGAAATCGGTCTCGAACGCGACGATCGGAATCACCCACTCGGCGAGCTTCGCGAGCGGCGACGCCGGCGCGGTCAGCGCGATCACGGTCGCGCCGTAGCTGCGCGCGATCTTGCAGTTCTCGACCATCTCGGGCACGCGCCCCGTGGTGGACAGCGCGATCACCACGCAGTCGCGCGACACGGTGCTCGCCACCATGCGCTGCAGCAAGCCGTCCTGATAGGTCGCGACGGGCCGGCCGAGACGCACCAGCCTGAAGCGCATCTCGTCGGCCAAAGCGGTCGAACCGCCGCCCATGCCGAACACGTAGATCATCCGCGCCGCGCGCAAGGCGGCGGCCGCTTCGCCGAGCGGCGCCTGGCGCAGCAGTTGATGGTTATGCGCAAGTGCGGTCTGCAATTCGTCGAACACGCGGGTGGCGATCGGCTCGGGCGCGCCGGTGGGGCTGCCGGGCTGCAGAAACCGCTGGCCGACCGCGGCGGCCTGCGCGAGCCGCAGCTTCAACTCCCGCACGTCGCGGCAACCGACCGCCTTGGCAAAGCGCGTCACGGTCGCGACGCTCACCTGCGCCTGCTGCGCGAGCGCGCCGATGCTGGCGCGCGAGGCGCCTGTGAGATCGTCGAGAATCAGCGCGGCGACCTTGCGTTCGGCCGAGCGCAGTTCCGGCGCGCATTCGGCGATGCGAGCGACGATGTCGAAAGCGAGCGGTTCGGCGGTTAAGTTCATTGCTGGGAGCGGGGTGCCGCGCGAAGGCTTACAAAAGCCCCCGCCAAGCCGTGGTACTAAATAACATTTCTTCAGTCATCGTACTTTCGGTAACATGGTAAAGTCAAATTTGATTCAATTTAACCGGACGATGGAGCTGGGCGACATGAAAGTTACAAACTATCAGGGCGCAACGATTGATCCTTATAGCAAGGGCTTGGGCATGGTTCCAGGCACCAGTATCCAACTCACGGATGCGACGCGCCTCGAGTGGAACCTGCTGAACGAAGACGTGAGCCTGCCCGCTGCGGTGCTGTACGCGGACCGCGTGGAACATAACCTGAAGTGGATGCAGGCGTTCGTCGCGGAATACGGCGTCAAGCTCGCGCCGCACGGCAAGACCACCATGGCGCCGCAACTGTTTCGCCGTCAGCTGGAAACCGGCGCGTGGGGCATCACGCTCGCCACCGCGCACCAGGTGCGCGCGGCATATCACGGCGGTGTATCACGGATTTTGATGGCCAATCAGCTGGTTGGCCGGCGCAACATGATGATGGTCGCCGAGTTGCTGAGCGACCCGGATTTCGAATTCTTCTGCCTCGTCGATTCGGTCGAAGGCGTCGAGCAGTTGGGCCAGTTTTTCACGTCGGTGCGCAAGCCACTGCAAGTGCTGCTCGAACTCGGCGTGCCGGGCGGCCGCACCGGCGTGCGCGACGAAGCGCAGCGCAACGCGGTGCTCGCCGCGATCGCGCGCTATCCGGACATACTGAAGCTGGCGGGCGTCGAGTTGTACGAAGGCGTGCTAAAGGAAGAACACGAAGTGCGCGCGTTCCTGCAAAGCGCTGTTGCGGTCACGCGTAAGCTCGTCGACGAAGGGCGGTTTGCGCGTACGCCCGCGGTGTTGTCGGGCGCGGGTTCGGCGTGGTACGACGTGGTCGCGGAAGAATTCGTGAAGGCCTCGGAAACCGGCAAGGTCGAGGTCGTGCTGCGTCCGGGCTGCTATCTGACGCACGACGTCGGCATCTACCGCAAGGCGCAGACGGATATCTTCGCGCGCAATCCGGTCGCGAAGAAAATGGGCGAAGGCTTGCTCCCCGCGTTGCAACTGTGGGCGTATGTGCAGTCGATTCCCGAGCCGGATCGCGCGATCATCGGTTTGGGCAAGCGCGACTCCGCGTTCGACGCCGGCATGCCGGAACCGGCGCGCCACTATCGTCCGGGCAACGAAGCGCCACGCGACGTCGCAGCGAGCGAAGGTTGGGAGATTTTCGGCTTGATGGATCAGCACGCGTATCTGCGGATTCCCGCAGGCGCCGATCTCAAGGTGGGCGACATGATCGCGTTCGACATTTCGCACCCGTGTTTGACGTTCGACAAGTGGCGTCAGGTGCTGGTGGTCGATCCGGCGTATCGCGTTACCGAGGTGATCGAAACATTCTTCTGATCTTGATGCAAACGGCGCGCTTCACGGCAACGTGGCGCGCCATCCGCGGCCGATGAGCCGCGTGGGGCGGCTGTATTCGCGGTGGTTACGGCAGTTGGGACGCCGGGTTGTTCGCCGCCGCTTCAGGCGCCTGCGCAGAAGCAGCCGGACCCATGACACCCGCCGTGGCCGCCACTTCACCGATCCGCGCTTCCAGCATCTTCAACGCGCCGGACAGCGCGCTCAGCGCATCGTCCGGCAGCGCGGCCATGGTGTCGTGCAGAAATGCATTGCGGCGCGGCAGGCTCGCTTCAGTCGCCGACAATCCCGCTTCGGTCAAGCGCACATTGGTCACGCGGTTATCGCGCGTATCCATGCTGCGAGCAATCCAGCCCAAGCCTTCCAGCGTTTTCAACTGCCGCGTGAGCGCGCCCGGATCGACACGCAAGCGCTCGACCAGCCGCTTCTGCGACGACTCGCCCGCCTGCTCGTGCAACGCAAGCAGAATGCGCCAGCGCGGCAATGGGTGGCCGACGTGCGCCTCGAATGCCGACATGAACGCCCGATAAGTGCGGCCGAATTGCTGCATGACGGCGACGCGGTCCTGTTCTTCCATGATCTGTCAGTAAAACGGTAAGTCTGAAAATCAGTCCGCGTGAATCACGGGCTCGAGCTTGCGATGGAGCTTGATCGGCGGCACGCGGCGGCTTTGCCACACCGACACCACGGCGATGATCGCCGCCAGAGCAAGACCTTGATGAATCGCCGCGACGAGCGCCTCGCGCGCGCTTTCCAGCAGCATCGCGCCGTTGTGGCCGGCATGCGCCAACTGGCCGAGCAAGCTGCCTTGCGCGTCGCGATTGATCAGGATTTGCGGATCGCCCAGATCGGCGAACCATTGCGACGCGCGATCGTTTTCCAGCGCGCTGCGCACGCCGCTCGCGTACATGTGGCTCACCAGCGTGCCGGTAAGCGCCGTGCCGATCATGCCGCCGATCATCCGCAGCGACTGCAGCAGCGCCGTGGCGATGCCGAGATGTTCGCGGCCGGCCGTCTGCTGCGCGAAGATGGTCAGGTTCGGCATCACGAAACCGAGGCCGAGGCCGCCGAGCATCATGAACGACATCAGCAGCCATTGCGGCATGGAACGGGTCGCCACGACCATGCCGAGGCAGGCGAGCGCCACCAGCGCAAAGCCGACGTACAGCATCAGATTTGGATTGCGCACGCGCGAGACGATGCGCCCGTTGGCGATGCTGCCGATCGTGATGAACACCACGAGCGGCGTAATGACGAGTCCCGCTTCTTTCGGCGACATCCCGAAGCCGCCCTGGAACAGCAACGGCGCGTAGAACAGCAGTGAGAACATCGTGAAGCCGCCGAGTACCGCTAGCGTGAAGAGCGCGGCGAGGCTGCGATTGCGGAACATGTCGACCGGCAGGAGCGCGGTCGGGCAACGCTTTTCCCACTGCCACAGTGCATAAGCCGACGCGATGCTCAATGCAAGCAGCGCGAACGCGCCGAAGGTGGCGCCATGTTTCGGCAGCAACTCGACGAATAATTGCAGCGAGCCGAGCGCGACCGCGATCAGCACCGCGCCCGGCCAGTCGAGCCGCATCTTGCCCTCGTGCTCCACATGCCGCAGATGCGGCAGGAAACGCCAGACGAAAAACAGCGACAGCAAGCCGACCGGCAGATTCACATAAAACACCGAGCGCCAGCCGTAGTACTGCGTGAGGAAGCCGCCGAGCGACGGCCCCACCGCGTTCGCGATACCAAATGCCGAACTCATCAGCACCTGCCAGCGTAAACGCACAACGGAGTCAGGGAAAAGGTCAGGGATGCAGGCGAAGGCCGTGCCGACCAGCATGCCGCCGCCGATGCCCTGGAGACCGCGCGCAAGCACGAGGAACAGCATGCTGTCGGCGGCGCCGCACAGCACCGACGCTCCCGTGAACACGACGATCGAGGCGATCACGAAGGGCTTGCGCCCGTAGTAGTCGCCAAGACGGCCGAAGATCGGCACGGTAATCACGGAGGTCAGCAGATACGACGTCGCGACCCATGCATAGAGTTCGAAGCCTTTGAGTTCGGAGACGATCGTGGGCAACGCTGTGCCGACCACGGTCTGGTCGAGCGCGACCAGCATCGTGACGAAGGAAATGCCGAGCATTGCCAGCAGCGATTCGCGAAAAGGTAAGACTTGCCCACTCGAGTGGTGGGCAGCGGTATGGACAGCCATTTTTGATAGAGCAACAGTTGACGCGTCAAGCGATGGGGAATCATACCACGAGGTAATGCTCTAAGCTGGACCGTGCACGATGCCGTTAGCGCACGGACTATCGACTGAAGAATAGTCAACAAATGATGCCAGGGAGGCACATGGAGCAGAGTTCGCTCGCAGCACAGTCCTTATCGGACGAAGACCTGAACGCGCTGCGCCGCGCGAAACATGAACTGGAAAGCCCCGCGCTGGCGATGAAGCTGGCGAGCATCGTCGGTGCGCCGTTGGAGAAGCTGCTCTCGCGCATGCCGGCTTTCGCCAACGAAAAGATCACCGATGCGACGGAACTGGCATTGCGCAAGTGCCTCGCGATCGCGTTGCGCACGTTGGGGCGGCAGGACGGCATCGCGCCCCTCGCCGTGCCCGACAAGCCGAGCAACCTGCTGCACAAGTTCGCCGTGGCGACCACCGGCGCGGCCGGCGGCGCATTCGGGCTATTCGCGCTGCCCGTCGAGTTGCCGGTCACGACCACGCTGATGTTCCGCTCGATCTGCGACATCGCGCGCAGCGAGGGCGAGGACCTGACGTCGATCGATACGCAACTGCAGTGTCTGACGGTGCTCGGCATGGGCGGCACCTCCGCGGCCGACGACGACGCCGACTTCGGTTACTTCATCATGCGCGGCGCGCTTGCACAGGCTGTGTCGAAAGCGTCATCCGAAATCGCGACGAAGGGTTTCACCGCGCACGGCTCCGCAGCCTTGCTGCGCCTGCTTCACACGATCGCCGCACGCTTTTCGGTGCAGGTGAGCGAACAGATCGCCGCCAAGTCGATTCCGGCGATCGGCGCCGTGCTCGGCGCGATGGTCAATACCGTGTTCATCGACCACTTTCAGCAGGTCGCGCACGGGCACTTCACCGTACGCCGGCTGGAAAGGCAGTACGGCCACGGAACGGTCGAGGCCGCCTATCAGACGATCGACATCGCGCTCGCCGGCTGAGCGGCGTTCGTGGCGCGATTCGTCACGCGCCGCACGAAGGCCGCGGCGCCGTCGAGCGCGTGGTTTGCTTCGGGGATGAACGGTGTGAACAGCGGCCACACGTGCGGCATTTTCTTCCACACCTCGAACTCGCAGTCGACGCCCGCCGCGCGCGCGTTGTCGGCGACGCGTCGCGAGTCGTCCAGCAACACTTCGGTGCTGCCCGCCATGATGAAGAGCGGAGGCAAACCGTGCAGGTCGGCATAAACCGGCGAAGCGTACGGATGCGTGGCCGGCGTGTCGCCGAGATAGACCTTCGCGGCCCGCCCGATCGCGGCGCCGCTGAACATCGGATCGCGATTGTCGTTGGTGCGGATGCTGGCGCCGGCGGCGGCCAGATCGGTCCACGGCGAGAACAGCAGACCGCCAGCCGGCATAGGGTCGCCGGCGTCGCGCAGCGCGAGCAACGTGGCGAGCGCGAGGCCGCCGCCCGCCGAATCGCCCGCGATGACGATCGACTCGGGCGGCGCGCCATCGACGACCAGCCGGCGATAGGCCGCGGTGGCGTCGTCGAGCGCCGCTGGGAAGCGATGTTCGGGTGCGAGGCGGTAATCGAGCGAAAAGACCGGGGCGTTAGCGCGCGTTGCAAGGCCGAACACCAGCGAACGATGGGTGAGTGGCGAACAGAAGTAATAGCCGCCGCCATGGCAATACAGCACGGTCGGTCCGGTGCCGGACGCCGGCGCGCCACCGGAGCGCTCTATCCACTCGCCACGCAACGGCCAATCATGTGGCCCGTACAACTCTCGCAGACGCCAGCCGCCGGGAACCCGCGGCGACCAGACGCGCTTGGCGGTCAACGCCCGCGCTTTCTCGACATCGATGCGCGGCTTGAGGGTTTGCGGCCGAAACTGTCTGCGCAAAATCCAGCAGGCGAGTGCGCTTTGCCAACTCATCGGGACACGCTCCTTCGATAGTGTCCCGTCATGGTACGTGCGTTCGCAGCTGTGGCGGTGGGCGACCGGTTCAAATCTCGAAAAGCGCCCGCTCCGCCGGATGCGCCTTCCATCTTGCCTAGTTCGCCGGCAACACCTGCCCGCGAATTTCGCCCATCGGATTTTGTGCTGTATGGATGTTGAAGTACCACTGCCCCGCCATCAGATCGGTGACCTGCTGTTCGGTGAGCGCCGCCGATCCCTTGATCGGGCTGCCAAGCGCGCCCTTTCCGATTGGCACCTGAGGCTTGGCGTTCTGCCCCACCGGGGCGGGGCCATGGAAATGCGCGGCGGTTACCGGGCCGCTCAATCCTTCATAGGTGATCGTCCATTGCAAGGATTTGGTCGACGTATCGAACGTGGCGTTCAACATGCCGTGCCCGTGACTCACTCGCGGCGGCACTTCGCTCGACGGCTCAAGATCCGCTTTCAAGGCCACCGTATCCGCAAAGGCGACGCCCGACACCAGCGCCCACAGCAACACGGCAAGATTCAGTTTTCGAAGCGCAATCATGGTCTTCTCCGGACTTGATGCACCGCCGCACCGACGTTTCGGCCGCGCGGAGCCACCACATACTAGTGCATATTTCTTGAATAGGTTCGTGCGCGGATACTTACGAGCACGGTGTATAAGTCGCGACAAAGAGGCCGCCCTATCGTCAGCGTCGGCGTTGATTCATAGCGCTCGCTGGTTTCGTAGTTATCCGTAGTTATTGAAACGCATGAAGCCGCTCGCGCAAATACCATCCGCTACTACTAAATAGCGCAACCTCACGCGGACCCGAACGAGGTTTTCATCGATTTCCTCAAACAGTTAATTGCGGATTTCGGAATGAATGGTTGGCGCTATCCCGGTTATGCTTCCGATTGCGAGAAGTGACTCCTTCATCGAAGGATGTCTCCAAACCTTAACGCGGCTTCGGCCGCGTTTTTTTTCGTCTGCTTTTTGTCGGATTGCTTCGCTTAAGGCCCGTGTTTCGGTCACATTTGCGGGGCGAGAGCCGCGCCGCTCACACGGCGAAACATCACGCGAGCAAGGCGGCCTGCTGCTCGATTCCATCCAGCATGGCCTGGCACTTGCTGATCAATACTAGCCCATCGCTGCGCACGCGTTCCGGTGGCTTGACGGTGATATCGCGACGATAGTCGTCCAGCGCACTGAGCAGCGGCGGGTATTGCAGCACGCTCGCCGCCCCCGCCACCCGATGCAGCCACTCGCGCACGCGCCCAATCTCAGCGTGCTCGACCAGCGGCGACAGCGCCTCCACATCCTCGCGCACAGACGAAACGAACGAGTCGAGCAATGCCTTGACGGTCGATTCGCTACCCCACAACTGCGTCATGTGCGCCAGGTCCACTGGAACGAACGGCTCGGTGGCGCCATGAGCATCCGGTCCCGCCACCGCCGGCGTGCTGACCGTTTCCGTGGGAGCGGCTTGCCATGCGCTGTCGGTGCCGAACCAGCGGCTCAAGTAGTCGCGCAGCGTAGCGAGCCGGGTCGGCTTGATGAGGCTGTCGTCCATGCCGGCGTCGCGACAAAGGTTCAGGTCTTCAGGTGCGGTGTTCGCCGTGATGCCGAGAATGGGCAGGCGCTGCGCGCCGCCCTGCTCTGCCTCGCGGATGCGCCGCGTGAGTTCATAGCCGGACAGATTCGGCATATGGCAATCCGTGATCAGGCATCCATAGCTCGTATGTTCCAGTGCGGCCAGCGCCTCCGCGCCGTCGTTCGCCACGTCGCATGCAAAGCCGAGCAAAGCCAGTTGGTGACGGATCAACTCCTGATTGACCGGGTGGTCTTCCGCCACCAGAATCAGGCGGCCGCTGGCGATGGCGCGCTCGCGGTCCGGCGGCACGGTGCCGCCCTCGGGCGCGCGCGGCTTGCCCGCCGGACGCTGCGCCACCGACGGCAGTCCCGCCAACGCGGCGGCGCATGCGGCACCGAGTCCGCGCCATGAAATGGGATTGATGCTGACGCGCACGTTGTCGTCGAGAATGCGGTAGCCCGTCGGCTTCGGCTTTTCGGTCAGGCAGATGACGCGCGAGCCTGGGCTTACGCCTGCCGGCAACGTCACATCCTCGCTCACGAAAAGCAGGTCCACGTCTGCCAGTGCGGCGTGGTCGCGCAGTTCCGCGGCGTGAGGCGAGACTCGGCGCAGTTCGAGCCCAAGCGCCTCGCCGAAGTGCATTAGAGCCTGAGCGACCCGTGCGTCGCCAGTTGCCACGACACCCCGCTTGCCACGCAGGCCGCTAACGGAATAGCGCTCAGTCTCGACAGGCATGGTGAGCCGCACGGTCATGCGTGTGCCCGCCCCAGGTTCGCTGTGAAGTGCGAGCGAGCCGTTCATCAGGTCGATCAGCTTGCGGCAGATCGTCAAACCGAGGCCGGTGCCGCCGAAGCGGCGCGTGGTGGACGATTCAGCCTGCGCGAACGGCTCGAAGAGCTTGGCCTGCACCTCCGGCGCGATGCCGATGCCGGTGTCCGCCACGCTCATTTCGAGCGTCTGAGCGTCGGCGGTCTGCGCGACGGCCGACACGCACACGTCGACCTCGCCTTCCGGCGTGAACTTGATGGCATTACCGAGCAGGTTGAACAGAATCTGCCGCAATCGCACGCTGTCGCCTTGCAGCGTGGCGGCGACTTCGGGCGCGATGTCCACGCGCACTTTCAGACCCTTTTCATGCGCTCGCCCCGCAAGCAAACCGACGGCATTGTCGACCAGTTCGCGTATGTCGATGGGCTCGGCTTCGATCGTGAGCCGCCCCGCTTCGATCTTCGAGTAGTCGAGCAAGTCGTCCAGAATCTGCAGCAGCGCGCCGGCCGACTCGTGGATCATGCTCAGCATTTCGCCCTGGTCGTTATTGAGCGGCGTGCGTTCCAGCACTTCGACGAGGCCGAGCACGCCGTTCATCGGCGTACGGATTTCGTGGCTCATCATGGCGAAGAAGTCGTCCTTGGCGCGCGAGGCCGCCTCGGCCATGTCACGCGCTCGCGCGAGTTCCTCGGAGCGAGCGCGCTCCATGCTCGCGTCCACCCAGTAACCGCTCCACACGACGCTGCCATCCGGTTCGCGGCGCGGTACCAACTCGGCGCGCGCCCACTGGAGGCCCCGTTCGGTTTTGAAACGAAACTCCATATGCACCGGCGTTTCGCCGTGGGCCGAGCGCTCCAGTTCAGCCAGCACGAATGGCCGGTCCTGCTCGTATATCCGCCCGAAATCGACCTGTTCCCGCTGGATCTGGGAAAGATCGACGCCACCCAACAGATGCCGCGTGTCGCCGCCTAAGTAGGGAAACGAATAGACACCGTCAGGGGTGCGACGCAGTTGAAATACCACCGCCGGTAACGAGCGCGTGACATCAAACAGACGCCGCTCGGTTTCGCGCGCGAGCATTTCGGCGCGCCGGATATCGGTGATGTCGACCATCGTTCCGAGCACGCAAACCGCTTGACCGTCGCTGCCGCGGCAGATGCTCGTCCAGAACAGGCCATGCCGCAAATCGCCGGGGCGGCGCTCGAACTGCAATTCCACCTTCGCCGTCTCGCCACCTTGCAGCATCTCGCGTGTCATGTCGTCAAGCGCGCCGCTGTTCGCTTCGCCCCAGGTCTGAACATCCATCGTCGTGCGCCCGATGACCGCCTCGCGGGGCATCCCGCACGCTTTCTCATAAGCCTGATTGACGGCGATGTAACGGCCATCCAGATCCTTGGCGACGAGCGGATAGGGAACCATCTTCATCATGGTTTCCTGGAAGTTCAGTTGCGTCTCGAGTTGACGCTCGGTCTCCTTGCGCAGCCTCACTTCCCGTTGCAGCAACAGATAAGCGCGCAGCGTGACCAGCAACACCACGCCGATTCCGATCAGCAACGGCAGCAGACGCACCGCGTTCACGCTCCATAAGCCGGGTTCCTGCGTATTGCCGGTGACCCACTTCTGCCGGATGCGCTGCTTTTCGGCGGGCGGCATGGCCTGCAACGCGCGGTCGATCAGACGCGCGAGCGGGCTCAAGTCCGCGCGGACGGCGAAGTCGAGCCCGTCGGATTCGCCGACCGTGCCAAGAATCTTGAGGACGCCGGCGTACCGTTGCTTGAGCAGGATATCGACGGTGGCCACGTTGCCGACCAGTACGTCCGCCTCGCCGGCTTCGACCATGCGGAGTGCATCGTCCAGACTGGGCGCAACGGCGATGTGGTCCGCCGGAATGTACTTGAACGCGAGCGGGACCGCGCCGGCAATATGCGCCGACACGACGATGCGGCGCGACGCGAAATCGTTGAGCGAGCGGGCGGCCGGTTCGTCTTCGCGCCCGACGATCACCAGCGGATAGCTTTCGTACACCTGCGTATGCCGCGCCTCTTTCAGACGCGGATCGCTATGGGAGGCCGTGGCGAGCATCGCCAGCTGGCCGTGTTGAAACGCCTCGACGGTGGCGGGCCAGTCGCCCGTGCGTGCGCGGTTGAACACGACGCCGAGCGTGCGGCTCAGATACGCCAGATAGTCAGCGGCAACGCCGGCGGGCCGTCCCGACTCGTCGACATAGCTGAACGGCGGCCAACCATTGTCGAAACCAACCTGCAGCGGCGGCAGTGAACGGAGCCAGGCCTGCTCTTGCGGCGTCAGCACGAGACGGGACGTGGCGGGCGCGGATTTGGCGTCGAAGTTGCCGGATAGCCAGCGCATGCGAATCGCCGCGTCGTCGGCCGGCGTCATCTGGGCGAGCGCGCGGCCGAGCTGATCTCTCAATGCGGCCCGGCTGCGGGGCACGCCAAAACGTAACTCGGCGGTCTTGCTGGGCTCCTCGAAAGCAACACGCAGGCGACGGAACGCGTCCGTACCCAATGCGTACTGCACCGCCGGCGTAAAACCGAAGTAGACATCGGCATCGCCTTGAGCCACCGCGGAAAGTGCCGCGTGCGTTGTCGCGAACGTGTTGATGTCGGCGCGCGGAAACCGGTCACGCATCGCGCGCTCCTGCGCATAACCTTTCTCTATGGCGATGCGCGCGCCGGTGAGCTGGGCCGGTCCGTCATAGCCGTCACCCTCTCGGCGCACCACCGCTGAACTGGAGGAACGAAAGTAGGGTGCGGTAAAGCTGATGCAACGTTCGCGCTCGGGCGTTCGTGCGAGGCTCATCAACAGATCGACTTTTCCGGCGCATGCGGCGGCAAGTAGCTGCGGCATGTCTGGAAACGCCTCGGCTTCGATGACGACATTCGGCCCGACGAGTGCGCGCAGATAGTCGACGCTCATGCCGGTGAGCTCACCGTCCTGAAGTGCTTCGAACGGCAACCAGCGGTCGGCGAGAACGCCGACCGCCAGTTTTGCAGGAAAAGCGCCGGCAGCTTGCGAATGCGGGCGGTCGCCGAACGACTGGGCAAGCGCCGTTATCTGCGCGCCGAGGAACAAGGGCAACGCGAGCAGGCACAGCGACATGCGCCGCAGTACCGGCCTCATCGCAAGGCCTTGCATGGATTGGAGATGAGACACGAGGAGTCGCACCAGTCGGCGTTCACGCGACTTCGCCCTGCCCGTTGGCGGGCGCGGCGGCAGACCAGTCTGACTTGCCGTGCAGAAAGGAGAACAACACGCCGGCCGCGACGCCGCCCGACATCGGCGCGGCCCAGAACAGCCAGAGCTGGTCCAGCGCCCAGTTGCCGACGAACAACGCCTGGGCGGTAGAACGGACGGGATTGATCGAGCCATTGGTGACCGGAATCGACATCATATAGACAAGCATCAGGCAGGCGCCGACGACAAGCGGCGCGACCGATTCCAGGTCCCGCCGGCACGCCGTCAAAAGGCACGCCGAGACAAAGGCGAAGGACAGCACGAACTCGATGACCAGCGCCGAATGCAACTGATAGTCAGCGGGCGAATGGTCGCCGAAACCATTCGCCGCGAATTCGCTCGCAGCCAGTTCGAATCCGGGCCGGCCGCTCGCCACGTAAGCAAGCAGCGCTGAAGCAACGATCGCGCCCAGAAGCTGCGCGGCAATGTAGGGCAACAGATCCCTGACCGGAAAACGTTGCGCGATCGCAAAGCCAACGGTGACAGCGGGATTGAAATGCGCGCCGGAGGTACCGCCGAACGAGTAGGTGGCCGTGGCAAGCGCGAGGCCGAACGCCAGCGACATTTCCAGTACACCGTACCCTTGCTGGATTCCGCTCGTGTTCAATACGACGGTGCCGCATCCAACGAACACCAGCCATGCGGTTCCCGCGCCCTCCGCCAACAACCGCTTACCTAGCGCGACCATGCTGCCTCCCGTTTTGTCTCTACGAGGCAGACGGCACCGCGCGTGATTGCCGTAAGACATCTGCCTGAACTTTCCCGGCTCCCTACTGCTCAGCATGACAAAACGATTGCTTTCGTTGGGCAAGCATGAAGTAAAGCCGCAGCCAATTCAGAACTATGGGACGGCAACGCCCTCCAACCAATCAGAAGAATCCTAAAGTCCCGAATCATCGACCGGTGCGCTCGACATTTCCGGCTGCGGTCAGGTCAACCCGATCTGCCGCGCATATTCGATGAGGTCGGATTCCGTTTCGAGTCCGAGCTTGCGCATCGCACTACGTTTTTGCGTACTGATCGTCTTGCCGCTGCGTTGCAGGCGGGCCGCGATCTCATGGACTGCCAGGCCTTGCACATAAAGCTGGAAGATTTCCCATTCGCGTGCGCTCAGCACGCCGGCGCGAAGCTGCGGCGGCGTATCAGTCGCTTCTATCGCGACGCGGGCCTGTTCCGACAGGTAGACGCCGCCGGCAACAGCGGCCTCGATTGCGTCGATCAAGGCCGTGGCGGCGTCGCGTTTATCGACGATTCCGCTTACACCGATGTGGAGAAGGCCTGTCAGCATGTGCGCATGACAGATCATCGTGAGCACAACGAGGTAAGGATGCGGCCGGGTTCGCAACAGGCGGCGTAGGAACGGCACCGCATTGCTGCCTCCGTGAATGCCGGGCATGCTGATATCGGAGACGACGATGTCGCACGGGCGGGTGTCGATCAGTTCGGCTAGCTCGTGAGTGTCGGCCGCCTCGCCGGTAATTTCGATATGCGGCACGGCTTGCAGCAACCGCCGAACGCCGACACGAACGCAGTCGTGATCGTCGGCCACGATAACGCGGATTTTTTGTGTCATTTTTTGTTGTCTTATCGACTGGCACGCCCTGCACACGATGTGCTTCCCCGGGCTGTGTCAATGCATCTTCTATCCGTCGCGCCGCCGCGGCACGACGCCTCGCCGGCTCGTTACCGGTTTTGCATGCGCTCCTCGGGAACCACCCCGTGCTCGACGGCGAAGCGGAACAGATCTGCGTCGCTGTTCAGGTCAAGCTTGCGCATAGCGGTGCATTTTTGCGCGCTGATGGTCTTGACGCTGCGGCCCAAACGCGCCGCGATTTCCGTGACGCCGAGCCCTGACGCGTATTGTGTGAACACCTCGAGCTCGCGGCGCGAAAGCATCTGGCGTACGAAATCGAGCCGCTGGTTCACCATTGCGTCCGCAATCAGCGAGCGCACCGCCGGCCCGAGATAGCACTCGCGCGCCAGCGCCGTGACGACTGCCACGTGAATCAGATCGATCCGGTCGCGCTTGCTCACCAATCCTTCCACACCGAGTGAAATGACTTTTTTCAATGTGGCCGCCTCGGTTTCCATGGTGAGCACGACGAGCACAATATCGGGGTAGCGCATCTTGAACTGTCTGACCGCTTCCAGCCCCTCGAGATCGGAACCGCCCGACATGTACAGATCCATGAGAACAAGGTCGCATGGATTGCGATCGACTTCCATGAAGAGTTCGGTGGCATCGGCAGCGCGACCGACGATCTGCATGTTCGGATACCCGCCGATCAGATTCTCGATCGCCAGCAGAACCAGTGGATGATCGTCTGCGATGATGGCTCGGACGGGTGTGCTTATATCTGCGGTGTCGTTCATCGTTTATCTCTCCCCCATACCTTGAAGTTCCTGCCGCTCTCGTCGAAGAAACTGGCCCTGCGGCGATCATTAAACATTTTCGGGGAGATAAACATAAGATCGCTCCGAAATGGCTTAATTCAACCAATCCAAATAACTGCTTAGATATGCGATTGAAGACTAAGAATTCCGTGCGCGCGCACGTAAGAGAAAAGACCGGGGTCGTTAGTAACGCCGAGCTTGGCCATCGCTTCGCGTTTTTGCCGACTAATCGTGCGACGGTGGCAACCGAGCGCCACCGCAATTTCCGAGATCGATTGGCCGCGTACGAACAGCTTGACCACTTCTGCCTGCCGTCCCGATAAACGCGCAACGGGCGGCAGTCCCCACTCGTTTTCAGGCGGCTCGGCGAGTGCCTCGATGATCGAGCGGCCAAGGTAAGTCTCACCGTTGCCGCTCGCCTCGACCGCCTGCCAAAGCTGATCCATCGATTCCGTTTTGCTGAGCGCACTCACCGTGCCGTCTGACACAATGGCGCGGAGAATCGCGGCGTTCGTCAGCGTTGTCATCACGACGATTCGCAGCAACGGCCATTCGCTGCGGATTCGCCTGACAAGGCTGAGGCCATCGTCGACGGCGCCGGAGGGTTCGGGCATCGAGAGGTCGGTGATGAGCACATCGCATGGCGTGCTCTGCAACAACTCGATCAATAACGTGGGAGTGATCGCCTCACCAACAACGGTGACGCCGGCATGCGATTCCAGCGCGGACCGGACGCCAAGTAGAACGAAAGGATGATCGTCCGCCAGGATAATTCGGGTGTTCGCCATGATTGTCTCTCTTTTGTTGTAGGTGTAGTCAGCGAAAAGCGTAGGAGTAAATTGACACGCTCCACGCACGCTTTAACGGCTCCTTGGCTCGACATGAATGTACCAAGGTGCGTTCATAAAATCACCACTACACTCGCCGGCAAAAATCGGAGTGTTCCGAATCCGGCGGAGAAACTGATAGCCCATTGCGGTTCTATCAAAAGAGAAAGACGAAATTACCCGGAACGAATATTTTTAATTTTCTATCGCTGTTAATTCTTGTGAAACCCGCCGCCCGAACCGCATGTAACGTCGCGGTGCGGGCGGCACTGTACGCCGGCAACGTTGTCACATCATGTCGCGTCACACGCTCGCGCGGCGCGCGCCGTCCCTTCGCGCGCCGCGCGCGGAAAAACCGGCAACGCGATCAACGCGCATACGCTGGTCACGGCCCACACCATCGGCCACGAGCCTATCGACAGAAGTGGCGGTATAGCGAGCGGCGTGAGGAACAGCGTGAGAAAGACGCAGGTGTTGCCGATCGCCAGCGCGGTGCCTGCGCGGCTCGTGCCGGCCAGCGTGGCGAGTTCCGTGAAGGCGACGCCGTGCCAGGCCGACGCGCTCACGCCGCCGAGCACGATCATCAGCGCGAACACCGTCGTCATCGCCGCGTGATGCATGCCGGCGAGACCCGTCAGCAACGCGAGCGATGCGAACAGCACGGCGGTCAGCAAACTGCAGGCGCGCATGTAAGCCCGCCGATTGCGGCGCCGGTCGGTCCAACTCCCGCTCCAAACCCGCGCGATCGCGGCGCCCGCTTGAACCGCAGCCATCGTCACGCTAATTGCCGGCACGCCGGCGTGGCCGAAATCGTGGAGGAACACCGTCCCGAACGTGATGACGGCAAGCTGTGGCACGCACAACGCCCCGGCGCCGAGCGCCACGCGCCAGATGCCGATGTCGCGCAACGGTGAGACCTTCCTGGGCGCGCCGCCGGCCGCCGCCCCGTTGTGGGCCGCGTTGTGGGCCCCGTTTTGAACCGTGTTTTGAGCCACGCGCCCACCATTCGCGTCGACATGCGAAGGTTCATGCAACCAGAGCCACGCGAACACCGCCGTGATAGCGCACGCCAGAGCCAGCACGGCATACGCGCTGGCAAAGCCGAACCTCGACGCGAGCACCGGCAGCAACAATGCACCGAGCCCACCGCCCGCCGGCACGGCGGTCTGTCGAATACTCATTGCAAGCCCGCGCTCACCCTCGCGAAACCAGGCCATCACCGCGCGGCCGCTCGAACCGTTGACGCTGCCGCCCAGCAGGCCGACCAGCAACAAGCCGAGCGCGAGCGTCGCGACACCCGGCACATGATCGCCGGACGGCACCACGAACAACGCCAGCCCGGCCAGCGCGGCAGCGGTGGATAGCAATCCAAGCAGCAGCACACGACGGTCGCCCCAACGATCGGTCAGGATTCCCCATGGCAATTCGCTCACCGCGATGCCCAAGCCGAGCATGCCAAGCACCAGCCCCAGCCCGTCGTTGCCGAGGTGATAGCCCGACCGCAAGAAAACGGCGGTCGTCGGAATCCCCGAGAACGCCGCCGAAAAACTCGCGTTCGCCGCGAAGCCGACTCCCAGCACCTTCCACCGATGGCTCGCCGCACGCTCGCTCAGCGCGCGCATGGCGCCAGCTGATTCGTTTCCCATCACACCTCCGCAAAAGAATTGGAGGTATCCTACGGCTGGGCCTTCCATCGGAAAAGCCGGAATTTCAGATGATTTCCATCGGATATACCGAATCATGAGTCAGCGTGGATTCGACCTGACGCAGTTGCGGACCTTCGTCGCCGTCGCGGAATCGGGCAGCGTTTCGGCGGGCGCCGAGCGAGTGTTCCTGTCGCAGTCTTCCGTGAGCGAGCAGTTGAAGAAACTCGAGGAGCGCGCCGGCCAGCCGCTCTTCGTACGCAGCAAGCAGGGCGTGAGCGCCACGCCCGCGGGCAGCCGTCTGCTCGATCACGCGCGGCGCATCATCGCAATGAGCGAAGCGGCGTTCGAAGACCTGCAGGGCCGCTCGCTCGACGGCGAACTGCGCATCGCCATCACGGACTATTACCGTCCGCACGACATTGCGCGCATTCTCAAAACGTTCTCGGAACAGCACCCGCGCCTGAAACTGCACGTCACCGTGCTGCCGAGCGCCGTGATCGACAGCAATGCGGGCAATGACGCATCGTTCGACATCGGCCTCTCGCTGCGGCTCGTCACCGGCAACACGCGCTCCGCGAACCGGCGCGCGCCCGCGCCGAGCACGGTGGTGCGGCGCGAGAAACTGCTGTGGGTCGGCGCGGCCGATGCGAGCCCGCGGCCGGCCACGCCGTACCCGCTCGTCCTGTTGCCGTCGAGTTGCCAGTTGCAGCGCTTTGTCGTGAAGCTTCTCGACGAGCATAAGGTGCCATATCTCGTGTTGCATTCCGCGTCCGGCGTGGCCGGTTTGCAACTGGCGTTGAAGGCGGGGCTCGGCATCTCCTGTCTGAACGAATCGTCGATCGGCGGCGGCGTGGTGGCGTGTCCAGCGAATATCGGCTTACCCGCATTGCCCGCGGTCGAGTTTCATCTGTTGCCCGGGCGAGTCGGCGAAAGCGAACGGGTCAGCAACGCACGCACGGCATTGATGGGGCTTTTCAGTTGACCACCATGTCATGGCCGGCTCGCGCATTGGCGGCCGGCGAAATTTGGCGAAGGCGCGCGACCCAACATTAAACGATCACATTCGCGCGGTACCGTCCTCGCAAGAACCGCGCGCAATAGAAATATTGAAAGGCACCTAATCGCCGCCTATGATGATCAGGTGCGCAGCCATTTGACCTTTCCATTGACGCATAGGATAAGTTCCTGCAACCTGCTATGCGCGGCCCAACGTTTCAGGCGTTAATTCCCGCAGCCCGAAAGCCGCCTGCTCACGGCGCATTCAGCGCAGATCATTGTTTTTTCAGCAATTGCATCGCCGTATCGAGTCAACACCGCGCCCTTCAAAAAAGTCCGTTTCGATTTGCTGTTCACGCAGTCGCGGTAAAAGAAAGATTGGCAGAGCTGTCATGCATCGTTCATTGGATTCGTGAGTGAATCCACGAGCGATTGCGTGAGAAATAACTCGAGAAAAAGAACGTTCCCAAACGAGGCCTCGCGTGCATCCTAGAACTATCGGATCTTCGGTTCTGTTTGTGCTTTACATCCTGTGGAGCGGCGCGGCTCTCGCAGCGGCCAACGCATCCGGCGCCATGCCCTCGGCGATGGACGAGCGCGTGCGTGCCTGCACCTCGTGTCATGGCGTGCAAGGCCAAGGCCTGAACAACGATTACTTCCCGCGTATCGCCGGCAAACCAGCCGACTATCTGTTCAATCAGTTGACCGCATTCCGCGACGGCGGCCGCACCTATCCGCCGATGGGCTATCTGCTCGCGTTTCTGCCCGACGACTATCTGCGCAAGATCAGCCAGTACTTCGCCGACCTCCAACCGCCCTACCCCAATGCCGATCAAAGCGAAGTCGCGCCGGCCGTGCTTGCCGCCGGACAGCGGCTCGTCATGCAGGGCGACCCGGCACGCAAGATACCGGCATGCATCGCGTGTCACGGCGCGCGCATGACCGGCAAGCAGCCAGGCATCCCTGGTCTGCTTGGACTGCACGCGAGCTACATCGCCGGACAGATGGGCACGTGGCGCTCCGGCACGCGTCACGCGCTCGCGCCGGATTGCATGCATGCGATCGCCGTCAAGCTGACCGACAAGGACATCACGGCGGTATCGAGCTGGCTCGCGCGCCAGCCGCGTCCGGCCGATCCGCGGCCCGCGCCGGCGCTCGCCGAGCGGCTGCCTCTCGCATGCGGGAGTCAACCGCAATGAAGCCGATCTCTCGCTCTTCGCGCGCGCTCGGCGCTCTGCGCTCTGTCTCGTGGGTCGTGACGAAACGCCGTCGCGTTGCCGCGTCGCTCGTGTGCGGCGCGCTGGTTGCCGGCGTGTTCGCGAGCGCCACGCTGACGCTCGCACCGCATACGTTGCTGATCGCGGAAGCACGCGCCGCCGAAGCCACGCCTACGGCGGCGCCTGCACCGACGCCAGGCGCCAAGGCCGACACGCGCCCCGACATCGTCAAGCGCGGCGAGTACCTGGCGCGCGCCGGCGACTGCGTCGCCTGCCACACCGCGCCGCGCGGCAAGCTGTTCGCCGGCGGCCTCGCGATGGAAACGCCGTTCGGCACGCTGTATTCGCCGAACATCACACCGGACGCGCAGTACGGCATCGGCACGTGGAGCGAGGACGCGTTCTTCAAGATGATGCGCACCGGCCGCACGCCGGACGGCACCCTGCTCTACCCGGCAATGCCGATCGCGCAATACACGAAGGTCACGCGAGAGGATTCGAACGCGATCTTCGCCTATCTGAAGAGCGTGCAACCGGTACGCGAGCCGGATCACAAGCACACGCTGCGCTTCCCGTTCAATCAGCGCAAGCTGCTGTACGGTTGGCGCACGCTGTATTTCCGCGAAGGCGAGTTCCAGCCCGATCCGACCAAATCGGTGGAATGGAATCGCGGCGCGTATCTGGTCGAAGGGCTCGGGCATTGCACGATGTGCCATACCAAGATCAACATGCTCGGCGGCTCATCGCAGAGCGAGCAGTTCGCCGGCGGTCTGATTCCGGTGCAGAACTGGTACGCGCCCTCGCTCACGTCCGACAAGGACGGCGGTCTCGGCGACTGGAGCATCAAGGACATCGTCGATCTGTTGCAAGCGGGCATTTCCGATCGCGGCGCCGTGTATGGGCCGATGGCCGAAGTCACCTATCACAGCCTCCAGTACATGACGGACGAGGACGTGAAGGCGATGGCCGTCTATCTGAAAACGTTGCCGGACAATCGCGGCCGCAAGTCGGGGCCGTCGGCGCCGACCAACACCAACGTGTTCGCGCTCGGCGAAAAGATCTACGCCGACAAATGCGCGCTATGCCACGGCGCGAAGGGCGAAGGCAAGTTGCAGCATTACCCGCCGCTCGCGGGCAACCAGTCGATCGAAATGGACTCGGCGGTCAATCCGATCCGGATCGTGCTCAACGGCGGTTTCCCGCCGGGCACCATGCGCAATCCGGAGCCGTACGGCATGCCGCCTTTCGCGCAGGAACTGAACGACACCGACGCCGCCGCCGTCGTCACGTATATCCGCACCGCGTGGGGCAATCACGGCCAACCGGTGACGGCTCGCGACGTCAACGCGTTGCGCAACGCGCCGCTGCATTGAACCTGAACCGCTGCACTGGAGAGCCTCTGGATGGAAGCGAACGATACCCGCAACGCGGCTCCGCCCACGGATGACGAAGTGGAACGCGTCGTCGCGGCCGGCCCGCATGGCGCGATTGCCCTAGCCGGCGTCGCCACGCTGATCGTCATGGCGATCTGGTTCGGCTTCTACTTTCTCGTGTTTCTGCCGCGTGGCGTCGTGCACTGATCATGTCGACCGATTCCAATCATCCATCGGGCGGCGGCCACGCGGTCGCCTTACGCGCCGAGCGCCGCTGGGCGATTTTCGCCAGCGCGCTGATCCTGCTGATGCTGGCCGTCATCGTGTTCTCGGGGCTGCATTGGGCGATGATGCCGCCGTCGCGGGTCGAGACGATCGATCCCTCGCGGCTGCAACTGTCCGGCGAATTCGTCGAGGACAACCTGGGCACGGCGGTGGAGCCGGACGGCTCGGTGGTCGTGCGCTTCATCGCGCAGCAGTATTCGTTCACGCCGCAATGTCTGCTGGTGCCCGCCGATACGCCTGTCACGATCCGCACGACCAGCGCCGATGTCGTGCACGGCCTGCTTGTCACCGACACCAACATCAACACGATGGTCGTGCCCGGCTACGTTGCCACGCTGAACACACGCTTCGACAAACCAGCCGATCACACCATGCCGTGCCACGAGTTCTGCGGCTTCGGCCATCAGGCCATGTGGGCGCACGTGAAAGTGATCGACAAAGCCGCCTTCTTCGAGCAGGCCCGACAATCCCGGAGGCTCAGCTGTGTTTCACGCTAAGCGACTCGTTCTCGCGCATTTCTGGCTCGCCTTCATCGCGTTTCTAATCGCGCTGTTGCTCGGCGCCTGGCAGATGCTGGTGCGCAGCCCACTCGCGCCGTGGGTCGGCGACCCGGAGCTCTACTATCGATCGGTGACCGCGCATGGCTCGGTGATGGCTTACGTGCTGCCGACCCTCGTCTCGATGGGCTTCGGCTACGCGATCGTCGAACTCGCGCTCGCGCAGCGCCTCGCGGGCCTCAAATGGGCATGGGCCGCGTTCATCATGCTGGCGGTGGGCGCCGTGATGGCGATGGTGCCGGTCGCGCTCGGCCGTGCCTCGGTGCTTTACACCTTCTATCCGCCGATGATCGGTAGTCCGTTCTATTACCTCGGCGTGGTGCTGGTGGTGGTCGGCTCGTGGATCTGGGTCGCGTTGATGCATGTCAATCTGCGCATCTGGAAACGTGCCAATCCCGGCCGTGCCGTGCCGCTCGCGATGTTCGCCAACGTGGCGGGCGCCTATCTGTGGGCGTGGACCGCGGTCGGCGCGGCGCTCGAGATCTTGCTCCAGATTCTGCCGGTCGCCTTCGGTCTCACCAACACGATCGACGCCGGCTTGTCGCGCATCCTGTTCTCGTGGACGCTGCATGCGATCGTCTACTTCTGGCTGATTCCGGCGTACATCGCGTACTACACGCTGGTGCCGCGGGCGATCGGCGGACGGCTCTACAGCGACGCGATGGCGCGCGTGTCGTTCATCCTGTTCCTCGTGTTCGCGATGCCGATCGGCATTCACCATCTGTTCGCCGATCCGCAGGTCGGTTCGGGCTTCAAGTTTCTGCATGCGGTATTCACCGGCATGGTGTCGGTGCCGACGCTGCTGACGGTGTTCACGATCTGCGCGTCGGTGGAAATCGCCGGCAGGCTGCGCGGCGGCAAAGGCGCGTTCGGCTGGCTCACCGCGTTGCCGTGGCAAAACCCGATGATGCTGGTGATCGCGTTTTCGTTCGTGATGCTGGGTCTCGGCGGCGCCGGCGGCCTGATCAACATGAGCTATCAGTTGAACTCGACGGTGCACAACACGCAGTGGGTGACCGGGCACTTCCATCTGATCTTCGGCGGCGCGATCGTGATCATGTACTTCGCGATCGCGTACGAACTGTGGCCGCAACTGACCGGCCGCGCGATCGTATCGCTGAAGCTGGTGCGCACGCAACTGTGGCTGTGGTTCATCGGCATGCTGGTCGTGACGCTGCCATGGCACTACGTCGGCCTGCTCGGTGCGCCACGCCGCATGGCCTATTACGACTACAAGATGCCGGGGATGGAAGCGCAGGCGTTCTGGGTGGGCATGTCCGCGGTGGGCGGCTTGATCCTGGCGGTGTCCGGCCTGCTGTTCGTCTACATCCTCGTGAAGTCGCAATTCGGACCCGCGGTGCAGCAGCAACGCTTCCATTTCGCGAGCGCGGTGCAGCCGGTGGAGCGCGTGCCTGCCGCGCTCAACAGCTTCGGGTTGTGGGTGGCGTTGATGATCGGGCTGACGGTCGTCAACTACAGTGTGCCGATCGTGCAGTTGCTCAAGTTGCCGCAGACGTCGGTGCCCGCGGTGGTCGTCGGAGCGCAGCGATGAATCAGGACCGCGTCTTCAGCTTCCGCAATCCGTGGTTCACGGTGAGCCTGGGCGGCACGATTGCGATTGCCGTTGTGTCGATACTGATCGGCTTCATCTGGTTGCCGTCGGCGAATAGTTCATTCGCCGGGCGCGGCTTGTGGGCGACGATCTGCAGCGCCGCGGGCGCGCCGTCGAGCTGGTACGGCGGCGCCAATATCGCCGGGCCGGCGCCGAGCGACGTGGTGGTCGTGCCGCCCTTGCGGCGCGTGCGAGCCGACGCGAACTCGATCGGCCGCGGCGCGACGATCGCGACGCAGAACTGCTCGATGTGTCACGGCGTGCTGGGCACGGTGCAGGTGACGGCGCCCGCCTTGGCCGGACAATATGCCGACGTGACCTATAAGGAACTGCGCGACTATCAGAACGGCGTGCGCAAAAACGCGATCATGCAGCCGATCATTGCGGCGCGCAGCGATCAGGATCTGCACGATCTGGCGGCTTACTATGCGTCGCTGCCTCGCGCGCCCGCGGCCGAGCTTCTGCCTACCGGCGTGGGGCCGGATGCGAACGCCGTAAAGCTTGCCATGCAGGGCGATCCGCAACGCAATATCGCGCCTTGTGCCGCTTGCCATGGACAACTCGATCGCAAAGGCGCCGCACCCTGGCTTGGCGGCCAGTCGTCCATTTATCTCGCTGCGCAGATGCGGGCGTTTGCTTCCGGCGCGCGGCGTAATGACATTAACGAGCAGATGCGGAATGTGGCGCGGCAGATGACGTCTGCGGAGATCGATAGTGTGGCTAAGTATTATGCTGCTATGCAGTAGGGGGTGCCTGCCCGGCGCAGGCAAAAACCCCAAGCCTCAAACCGCGGCAAACTCCCCCACCGCAACCCCAGCCCCACCACGCCGACCGGCAAAAGAAGACGAAGAACCAGCAGAACCACCACCGTTCCCCGTCTGAAACACCGCCACCGCCGACGTCAACCGCCTCGCCTGCTCCTCCAGCGAACTGGCCGCCGCCGCGGCCTGCTCGACCAGCGCGGCATTCTGCTGAGTCACCTCATCCATTTGGGCGACAGCGAGATTGACCTGATCGATGCCGGTGCTCTGCTCGGTCGCGGCCGCCGCGATTTCACCCATGATCGAACTGACGCGGGAAATCGCGTTGACGATCTCGGTCATCGTCGAGCCCGATCGCTCGACCAGTTCCGAACCGGCCTGCACCCGCGCCGTGGACGCGTCGATCAAGCCCTTGATCTCCTTGGCCGCCGCCGCGCTACGCTGCGCCAACGACCGCACCTCGCTCGCCACCACCGCAAAGCCGCGCCCCTGCTCGCCGGCACGCGCCGCCTCGACCGCCGCATTCAGCGCGAGGATATTGGTCTGAAAGGCAATCCCTTCGATCACGCCGACAATGTCCGCAATCCGCCGCGAGTCGTCGACGATGCCATGCATCGTGCCCACCACCTGCTCGGTGAGGTTGCCGCCCTGCGCGGCCAGGGTCGACGCACCCTGAGCCAGCGAACTCGCCTGCTTCGCGTTGTCCGCGGTCTGTTTGACCGTCGACGTGAGCTGCTCGATGCTCGCCGCCGTTTCCTCGAGCGAAGCGGCCTGCTCTTCGGTGCGTTGCGACAAATCGGTATTGCCCGAGGCAATCTCGCTCACGCCGGTATCGATCGATTCCGTGCCTTGACGCACCGAGTTCACCGTCTCGATCAGCGAGTCCTGCATCTTGCGCAAGGCGGCAGAGAGACGGCCCATTTCGTTGTTGCTGGTCACGACGATCTGACTGGTCAGGTCGCCGTCGGCGATGCGCTGAAACTGCGCGATGGTGGCATCGACCGGATTGACGATCGCGCGCACCAGCACCGCGCGGCCGATCCACGAGCCGAGCAGCGACGCCGCGATGCCGACCGCCACCGCAATGCAGATCGCGTAGAACAGGTCCTGCGCGTCCTGATAGCGCTGCGCGCCGCGATCGAGTTGCAGCTGTTCGAGCGCCAGCATGGCCTTTTCATACGCGCCGTAGAGCGACGGAAGCTTGCGCGCCTGCAATTGCTGGAACGCCGTCTTGTCGCCCGACTTAAGCGCGACCATTGCCGGATCGACGCCCTCGCGCAGGAACGTGTCGCGTTTGCCCTGCATATCCTTGATCAGGCGCTGTTCGTCGGCATCCGTACTGGCGCGGCTCAAATAGTGGGCAAGACGATCGTTGGATACTTTCTGGTACTGATCGAACCGCTTCAGCACGGCGTCCGCGCCGTCCTGATCGTTCAGTTCCACGAGCGATGCGTACGTCGCGAGCGCGAGACGCAAACGCAGCAACTGGCCTGCGCTGCCTTCGAGGTCGGCGACCGCGGGCGTGTCCACCGTGTACATCTGCTGAAGCGACGCATTGCTCGCACGCAGGGACAGCAGGCCGGCGGCGGCGCCGAGCAGCAGCACGACGCCAAAGAACGCGATCATCAGGGTAAGACTGGTACGAATCGACAGATTTTTCAGCATCGACTATCTCCAAGGGGCTGCCTGACCGAATTGTTCAGTGATTAGCCTCGGCCACGCCTGCTGCGCCTAAGCCCCTCCGGCCAGGTCCGCAACTTTTTATTCGAATTCCTGCGACTGCGACATAAAAGGACTACGGCGGAATTGCGGAAAACTTTATGGTTGATAGCGCATGCGCTTGCGATACATCAAGATACGAGCGAAAGCGGGCGGCCATTCCTGGAGTGCTCTTGCGGGACTACCCGGGTTTGCGGCAGGCGGCCGTTGATGGAAAGTGACGAGGCACACGTCTTCGGAGCATTTCTATGTCGGAAATAGGCACGGCTCTGCTGGTTTTCGTTTTATTGCTCGCCGCAACCGGCCTCGGCGTGTGGGTGCGCCCGCTTTTGCCCGAAGAGCATAAGGCGCACGAGACCGTGCAGCTCGTCCAGCTGGTGATCGGCATGCTGGTGACGTTTGCCGCGTTGGTGCTGGGCTTGATGACGGCGTCCGCCAAATCCAGCTTCGATACCGCGTCGAATGATTTGCGCACCTACGCTGCCGATCTGATCGAATTCGACACGACGTTGCGCGAATACGGCGGCGAGACCGCCGAGCCCCGGCGCTTGTTGCGCGCTTATACGGCGGCGGCGATTGCGTCGACGTGGCCCCGCGAGCCGGCTCCCGCCGGCGATTATCCGAAGGACATTGGCACGCAAAACGATTCGCAGAAGCTGGAGAACGTGCACCTCGGCGAATTGTTGAACGCCGTGGGTCAGCGGTTGCGGCAATTGCAAGCGCATGACGCCTTACAGCAGCGTGCACTCGATGACGGTTTGACGCAGTTCCGGCGCGTCGTGGATGCGCGGTGGAAAATCATCGAGGAGGCGCACAGTTCGATCTCACAGCCTTTCTTCAAGACGCTGACTTTCTGGTTGTGCGTGATTTTTCTTAGCTTCGGGTTGATCGCGCCTCGCAACGCGCTGGCGCTCGTCACAATTTCGTTGGGGGCTGTTTCGATTGCTTCCGCTATCTATGTCATGGTCGATCTGGATACGCCGTTTTCGGGGCCGATCGTTATTTCCAGTTCGCCGATGAGAGACGCGTTGGAGCATCTCAGGCGGTGAAGGTTTTTTACTTTTGGTGAAAGGGAAGCGCCCGGCGCGCTCTGCATTCGGGATGAGCCAATAAAAAACCCCGCTTTTTCGAGCGGGGTTTTTGCATCGATTCAGCGCGAGAGCGGGCTGATCAGAATGGAATATCGTCGTCCATCTCATCAAAGCCGCCGCCCGCCGGCGCGCTCGGACGGCTCGAACCGCCTCCGGCGCCACCACCCGCACCGCCGCTGCCGCCACGCGAACCGCCGCCCGACATCGCGCGGCCACCGCCACCGCCACCGCCGCTGCGCTCCGACGGCTCACCGCGGCTATAGCCGCCTTCGTCGCCACCGCCGCCCGTCGAGCCGCCGCGGCCACCCAGCATTTGCATCTGCTCGGCGACGATCTCGGTCGAGTAACGGTCGGTGCCGTCCTGCGCCTGCCACTTACGGGTGCGGATGCGCCCTTCCAGGTACACCGACGAGCCTTTCTTCAGATACTCCGACACGATTTCAGCGAGCCGGCCGAAGAACGACACGCGGTGCCATTCGGTCGCTTCCTTGAATTCTCCGGACGCCTTGTCCTTGTACCGATCCGTCGTTGCAAGGCGGATGTTCGCCACTGCGTCGCCGCTCGGAAGATAACGGACTTCCGGATCGGCTCCGAGATTGCCGACGAGAATGACCTTGTTCACGGATGCCATGAGTTTCTCCTGTTGATTCCATTTCGGGCGGCGCGGCGGTGCACGGTTCGCGTCTCATGGCCGGCAGGCCCGAGACAGGAAGTGCGCCTCAGCCCGCCGCCGGGTGAGTTCTGGGTGTTTTTTAGCGAATCCCCGAGGGTGCTCTCCGGGGGTGCGCCTTATTACGCCTTACGCGGCGGCTGTTTCATCTTTGCGGCGATTATAAGCCAGCAAAAGACGAGGCCAGAGCACGTAAAGAATACGGCGCTCTGACCATCCACTTTCAGCAGCCAGCCGCCGATCATCCCGCCCAGCGCAAGACCGATCGACTGCGTGGTGTTGTACACGCCGGCAGCCGCGCCCTTGCGGGTGCCCGGCGCCAGTTTCGACACCAGCGAAGGCTGCGAAGCCTCAAGAATATTGAAGCCCAGAAAGTACACAAAAAGGATCGCCGCCACACTCAGAATCGTATGCGGAGCGACGCCCAATAACAACTGTCCGATCAGGATAAGAGCGATCGCGGACAGCAGCACGATTTTCATTTTCCCGCGTTTTTCCGCGGCGATGATCGCCGGCACCATCATCACGAACGAGAGGCCCATCACCGGCAAATACACTTTCCAGTGCGAGGCGACCGGCAAGCCGCCCGCTTCGAGAATGCGCGGCACGATGAGGAACAGCGCGGTTTGCGTCGCGTGCAGCACGAGCACGCCGAAATTCAGGCGCAGCAGTTCGACGTTGTGCAGCACTTCAGCGAACGGCGCGCGCACGTGCACCGGTTTGGGCGCATCGGGCACGACCCACAGCACCACGCCGACCGCGAGAATCGAGAAGATGCCGACCAGCGTGAACAATCCGCTCATGCCGACCCAGTGAAACACGATCGGCGCGCCGACGATCGCCACCGCGAACGAGACGCCGATACTGCCGCCCACCATCGCCATCGCCTTGGTGCGATGTTCCTCGGCGGTGAGGTCGGCGATAAACGCGATCACCGCGGATGACACCGCGCCCATTCCCTGAATCACCCGGCCGACGATGATCCACGTCATGTCGTGAGCGCCCGCCGCGACGAAGCTTCCGAGCGCGAAAATCAGCAGGCCGGTGGCGATCACGGGCTTGCGTCCGACCTTGTCGGAGACCCAGCCGTAGAAGATGTACAGCATCGACTGCGTCACGCCGTACGCGCCGAGCGCGATGCCAACCAGCAGCACGTTGTCGCCGCCGGGGATGGTTTTCGCGTAGATCGAGAACACCGGCATGATCATGAAGAGGCCGAGCATGCGCAGCGCGAAGATGGCGGCGAGCGACACGGTCGCGCGCAGTTCGAGCGCGCTCATGCGTGAAGATGTGGCAGACGGATTGGACATCGGGAGCGTTCTTTGAATGAGCTGGGCGGCGCACCGCGGCCGGCCGGCCCAGGCGGGGCGGTCACGACCAGCCGGCTTACCACGGGACTGCGGGACGCGGGCAGCATGCGGCGCGGCATTCGAGCCGGCGGCCTCGCGCACTCCCCGCTCGCGCCGCGCGGTACCTCGCCTGTTGCCTCGCGGCTACCTCGCGGCTACCTTGTACTCGCGGAAAACGGCCCCAGTTAGACCTATTCCCGCGGCGCCGGGCCGCTGCCTTACAGCTTGCCCTGGCGCCCGTTCGGGCTGTCAGGAAGCCGTAACGGCGGCCTTGAAAAGTCGTTATAGTAGCAGGTTTAGCCTCTTCCTCTTTCCGCAGTTCATGGAATAAATCCGTGGAACAAATCCGTATTCGTGGGGCTCGCACCCACAACCTGAAGAACGTCAATCTCGACCTTCCACGTCACAAGCTCGTTGTCATCACGGGCCTTTCCGGCTCGGGCAAATCGTCGCTCGCGTTCGACACGCTCTATGCGGAAGGACAGCGGCGCTACGTCGAAAGCCTCTCTGCTTACGCGCGCCAGTTCCTGCAATTGATGGAGAAACCGGACGTCGATCTGATCGAGGGCCTGTCGCCTGCGATCTCGATCGAACAGAAAGCGACGTCGCACAATCCGCGCTCCACGGTCGGCACCGTCACCGAAATTCACGACTATTTGCGGCTGCTGTTCGCACGGGTCGGCACGCCGTACTGTCCGGACCACGAAATTCCGCTGCAAGCGCAAAGCGTCTCACAGATGGTCGACGCGGCGCTCGCGTTGCCGGAAGAGACCAAGCTGATGATCCTCGCGCCCGTGGTGGCGAACCGCAAGGGCGAGCACGTCGAACTGTTCGAGGAAATGCAGGCGCAGGGCTTTATCCGCTTCCGGGTGCGCTCGGGCGGCGGCACGGCCAATGAGGGCGTCGCGAAGATCTATGAAGTCGACTCGCTGCCGAAGCTGAAAAAGAACGACAAGCATACGATCGACGTGGTGGTGGACCGTCTGAAAGTGCGCGGCGATATGAAGCAGCGCCTCGCCGAATCGTTCGAAACGGCACTGCGCCTTGCGGACGGCCGCGCGATCGCGCTCGAAATGGATACGGACAAGGAGCATCTGTTCAGTTCCAAATTCGCCTGCCCGATCTGCTCGTATTCGCTGCAGGAACTCGAGCCGCGCCTCTTCTCGTTCAACAATCCGATGGGCGCGTGCCCGGAGTGCGACGGCCTCGGCCAGATCACCTTCTTCGATCCGAAGCGGGTGGTCGCGCATCCTTCGCTTTCGCTGGCGGCGGGCGCGGTGAAGGGCTGGGACCGGCGCAACCAGTTCTACTTCCAGATGCTGCAAAGTCTCGCGGCGTTCTACGAATTCGACATCGACACCGCCGTCGAGGATCTGCCGGAAAAGGTTCGCAAGATTCTGCTGTTCGGCTCGGGCAAGCAGGAGATTCCGTTCTCGTACATCAACGAGCGCGGCCGCACGTCGGTTCGCGAGCATGTGTTCGAAGGCATCATTCCGAACCTGGAGCGGCGTTACCGCGAGACCGATTCGGTCGCGGTGCGCGAAGAGCTCGCCAAGTATCAGAACAATCAGCCGTGCCCGGCTTGCGCCGGCACGCGGCTGCGCCGCGAAGCGCGCTTCGTGCGGATCGGCGCGGACGGCGACGCCCGTGGCATCTTCGAAATCAGCGGCTGGCCGCTGCGCGATGCGCTCGGCTATTTCCAGACGCTGCGGCTCGAAGGCTCGAAACGCGAAATCGCGGACAAGGTGGTGAAGGAAATCGTCGCGCGGCTCATGTTTTTGAATAACGTCGGGCTCGATTATCTGTCGCTCGAACGCAGCGCGGAAACGCTCTCGGGCGGCGAGGCGCAGCGCATCCGCCTCGCCTCGCAGATCGGCTCGGGCCTGACCGGCGTGATGTACGTGCTGGACGAGCCGTCGATCGGTCTGCATCAGCGCGACAACGACCGGCTGATCGCCACGCTCAAGCATCTGCGCGATCTGGGCAACTCGGTGATCGTCGTCGAGCACGACGAGGACATGATCCGCATGGCCGACTACGTGGTCGACATGGGCCCTGGCGCGGGCGAACACGGCGGCATGGTGATCGCCGAAGGCACGCCGAAGCAGGTGCAGGCCAACGCGGCCTCGATGACCGGTCAGTACATGTCCGGCGCGCGCAACATCGAATTTCCTGACGAGCGCAAGGACCCGGACGAACGGCGTCTGCGGATCGTCGAGGCGTACGGCAACAATCTGAAGCATGTCACGCTCGATCTGCCGGTGGGCTTGCTCACCTGCGTGACCGGCGTGTCCGGCTCGGGCAAGTCGACGCTGATCAACGACACGCTGTATCACGCGGTCGCGCATCACCTGTACGGCTCGGCCACGGAGCCGGCGCCGTACGAATCGATCGAGGGTCTCGAGCACTTCGACAAGGTCATCAACGTCGACCAGTCGCCGATCGGCCGCACGCCGCGCTCGAATCCGGCTACGTACACGGGTCTCTTCACGCCGATCCGCGAACTGTTCGCAGGCGTGCCGGCGGCCAAGGAACGCGGCTACGACCCGGGCCGTTTCTCGTTCAACGTGAAGGGCGGCCGCTGCGAGTCCTGCCAGGGCGACGGCGTGCTAAAGGTGGAAATGCACTTTCTGCCCGACGTCTACGTGCCCTGCGACGTCTGCCACGGCAAGCGCTACAACCGCGAAACGCTCGACGTGCAGTACAAAGGCAAGAACATCAGCGAAGTGCTCGACATGACGGTGGAGAACGCCTACGAGTTCTTCAAGCCGGTGCCGGTCGTCGCGCGCAAGCTCAAGACGCTGCTGGATGTGGGTCTGGGCTATATCCGGCTGGGCCAGTCGGCCACCACTTTGTCGGGCGGCGAGGCGCAGCGTGTCAAACTATCTTTGGAACTGAGCAAGCGCGACACGGGTCGCACGCTATACATTCTCGACGAGCCGACCACCGGTTTGCACTTTCACGATATTGCCCTTCTGCTGGAAGTTATCCATCGATTGCGAGATCAGGGTAATACCGTCGTTATCATCGAGCATAATCTCGATGTGATAAAAACTGCCGACTGGGTGATCGATCTCGGTCCGGAAGGCGGCGCGGGCGGCGGGCAGATCGTCGCGCAAGGCACGCCGGAGCAGATTGCGAAGTCGAAGGCAAGTTTTACCGGCAGGTATCTGGCGCCGTTGCTGAAACGCGCCGCCAGTAAAAAGTAACGGTGCACAACACGGGTGGAGACGGGAAAAGCCATGGCCAAGCGGAATCAGGCGCGCGACGACGGGCAAGTGCAGGACCTACGCCCACGCCCGGTCAGGCTGACTAGCGACATGAGCCTGCCGAAGCTGTCGGCAGTCGAAATCGGCAGTTACGTGCTGATGCTGATCGGCATGTGGGCGGTCATCGAACTGAAGCTGCTCGGCGCGCTGCTGGCCGGCATGCTCGTATTCCAACTGGTGCATACCATCGCGCCGCGCATCGAGCGGCACATGTCGAGCCAGCGGGCGCGCTGGCTGGCCGTGGTGCTGCTCTCGGTGGTGGTCGTGGGTTCGCTCACCGGGATCACGCTCGGCATCATCGAGCATTTCGAGAACGACGTGCCGAGCGTGCAGAAACTGCTCGACCAGGCCATGCAGCTGATCGACCAGGCGCGCGGTCGGATTCCGCAATTCATCGCCAGCTCGCTGCCGGTCGACACCGAGCAGATGAAAAGCAAGGCCGCCGAACTGATGCAAACGCACGCCAACATGCTGCAGCAAAGCGGCAAGACGGCGGCGCGCGCTTTCACGCACATCCTGATCGGCATGATCATCGGCGCGATCATCGCGGTGGGCGCGCAGAAGCATATGCAGCGGCTGCCGCTCTCCACGGCCTTCGTCACGCGCGTGACACGTTTCTCCGAAGCGTTCCGCCGCATCGTGTTCGCGCAGGTGAAGATTTCCGCGATCAATGCGGTGTTCACCGGCATTTTCCTGCTGGTCGTGCTGCCGCTGTTCCACGATCAGCTGCCGCTCTCCAAGACGCTGGTCATGGTGACGTTCATCGTCGGCTTGCTGCCGGTGATCGGCAATCTGATCTCGAACACGATCATCGTCGCCGTGGCACTCTCCGTGAGCTTTCCGGCGGCGCTCATGTCGCTCGCGTTCCTGATCCTGATTCACAAGCTCGAATACTTCCTGAACGCACGCATCGTCGGCGGGCAGATCGAGGCGCGCGCCTGGGAACTGCTGGTCGCGATGCTCGTCATGGAAGCCGCGTTCGGCCTGCCCGGCGTGGTCGCGGCGCCGATCTTCTATGCGTATATCAAGCGCGAATTGATTTATCTGCGGCTGGTGTGAGCTTCCGAGCGCAGTGGCGCACACACGGCAATATGAAAAACGGCACCGCGGTGCCGTTTTTTTTTCATGCATCAGAAGTCGATGCGCGCATTCAGCGACAGCGTGCGCGGATCGCCCGGCGTCACGTAGTCCGCGTACTGATACTCCCAGTAACGGCGATTGAGCAGGTTGTCGATCGCCGCGCGGAACGTCACGTCATAGCCGCCGATACGCGTCGCGTAGCTCGCGCCCAGATTGACCAGCATATAGCCCGGCGCGTTGAGATTGCCGGCCGGCCGCACGCTCGTGTTGCCCGTGAACTTGGCGTCGGCGCCAACGCGCAAACCCGGCGCATACGGTACCGAATACGCCGCATGACCCGCCACCACGAACTGCGGCGCGCCGGCCACGCGATTGCCGTTGTTGGCCGCACCCTTTTCGTACTTCGTGTTGATCCACATGAGATCGCCGCCGACATTCCAACTCGAGCCCAGACGCACGTCGCCGCCCACTTCAACGCCCTGGAAGATCGACTCGCCGTCCTGCGTATAGACGTTCGCGCCGTTCGCGTAAGCCGCGCCGCGTTCGATGCGGAACAGTGCCGCCGTCGCGCTCCAGCGCGCATGCTCGCTCTTGATGCCCACTTCATACTGCTTGCTGCGCAACGGCTTGAGCAATTCGCCGCGGTTCGCGTAAGTATCGCCCACCACGGTGCCCGCTTCCAGCGACTCGACGTAGCTCGTGTAAAGCGTCGTGGCCGGCGCGAGCTTGAACATCAGCGCGACGGTCGGCGTGACGACGCCATTCTGGCTATACGTCGACGTGGTCGCGCCGGTGGTCGAGTAGCCGTGCTGCTCGTAGTTGGTGTAACGCACGCCGCCGAGCACCGACCAGCGCTGCGTCAGCTGGATCGTATCGCTCGCGAACAACGCTTTTTGCGTAATGTCGCTGTCGCGATAGGTCATGTAGTTCGACGCGCTGACGAACGTGTTGGTGTTCGGCAGATAGAGGTTGCCGGTGCCGATCTGACCGAAGAAACTGTTCGAACCGTAGTCGTTCGTTTGACGCTGATACGCCGCGCCGAACACGAGCTGATGCAGCAACGGGCCAGTCTTGACGCTGCCTTCCGCCGACACCTGCCACAAGCTCAACTGATGCCCTTCCTTGCCGGCAAAGCGGCTGTCCGTGTAATCGCCCGCGCCGTTGAGCAGGTAGTACGTGCTCTCGTTGCGATCGCGCGAGCTTTTGCTGTAGCTGTAGCTCGCGTTGAGCGTCCAGTCCGGGCTCAGGTTGTACTGAGCGCCCGCGGTGTACAGCTGCAGGTTCGTGTTCAGGTGCTGGTCGGAACCGGAAAGGTCGCCGGTGCCGCCGCTCATCGTGGGCGGCAGGCCCGTGCCGGGGTACAGCGCCGTCGAAATCGCGCCGGTGATGCCGGTCGAATGGCGCTCCTGATACAGCGCGCCGAAGGTCGCCTTCAGGTCGCGGGTGATGCGGGCGTCGAGCGCGACGGAGACTGAATCGCGCCGCACGTTGCCGTCGTTATAGGTCTTGCCTTCCTCATGCGTCGCGTTCAGGCGATAGCCGAACATGCCGTTCGGGCCAACCCGGCCGCCGAGGTCGGCGTGCTCGGTCCACACACCGTCGGTGTAATAGCCGATGTCGACGCTGCGCACCGGCGTGCTCGACAACGGCGGCTTTTTCGTCACGTAGTTCACGACGCCGCCCGGCGCGCCGAAGCCGTACATGAAACCGGTCAGCCCCTTGAGCAGCTCCACTTTTTCGAGCTGCTCGTACGGCATCGTGATGCCGTAGCTGTTAAAGGGCATGCCGTCGATTTTGAAACCGCTCTGCCAGTCGAGTTGCATGCCGCGCACCGTCAGATAGGTGGCCCATGCGTTGTAGGCGTTGCCGTTGTCGGAGACAGAGGCGTCGGTGGCGAACACGTCGCCGAGTTTGGACGGCTGGCGGTCCTGCAATTGCTCGCTCGTGACCACAGTGGTCGAGAACGGCGTATCGAGTTGCGAACGCGCGCCGAGCGCGCCACTGCTGACGTCTTCCTTCAGATGCTGCTCGGTGCCTTGCGCCGCCGTGACCTTGACCGCCGGCAACGCTCTTTCACTGGCTTCCGGCGTCGCCGATGCCGGCGTCTCCTGCGCGAAAGCAGCGTGGCTCCCCGCAAACGCCAGACACGCCGCCCAATGCAATGGCCGCACTGTTAGCCGTTTCTTCGGCTGCTCTATCCCGTCTCTTACCCCGTCCCTTACGCTCATCGCTGACCCTGTTTTTCTGGATATCCCAAACAAATGAGAATCATTCCCATTCATGCAGGCCGCGATAATGCCGAAAAACTATGCGAATTGTAAGCTTCAAACCGCGACATTTTGTCGCATGCGCATGGCCGACGCGAGCGATAAGCCATGCCAGATAAGGCGTCGCGCAATGCGCGCCCACTGCCCGCCCAGTTTCACCGTGTTGTGCTTACGGAAAACTTGCAGCCGATGGCACGATTCCATAAGATGCGAACAATTCCCATTTACGCCGAATCCGTGCCGTGACATCCCATTCGAATTCCCGCTTCACCACGCCGGCTCGCGCATGAGGCAGCAACTCATCCGTCTGCATCGCTGGTTCGGTGTCGCCACTGCGCTGTTTCTGTTCGTTGCGGGCCTGACCGGCGCGATCATCGCGTGGGACCATGAACTCGATGCGGCGCTGAACCCGTCGTTCTTCAAGGCCCGCACCGCCGGCCCGGCGCTCTCGGGGCTGGAACTGGCGCGTCGCGTGGAAGCCGCCGACCCGCGTCTCCAGGTGACGTATCTGCCGCTCGCCGCCGAACCCGGCCACACGCTGCAGATGATGGTGCTGCCGCGCGCCAACCCCGCGACGAAGCAGCCCTACACGCTCGACTTCAACCAGATCGCCGTCGATCCCGCCACCGGCGAGATTCAGGGCCGCCGCGAATGGGGCGCGGTATCGCTCGCGCGGATCAACTTGATTCCCTTCATCTACAAGCTGCATTACACGCTGCACCTGCCGTTTACGGGCGGCGTCGATATCGGCGTCTGGCTGATGGGTATTGTCGGAATCGTGTGGCTGTTCGATAGCGTGATCGCGCTGTGGCTGTCGTTTCCTAGCCTGAAGGCGTGGCGCAAGTCGTTCGCGTTTCGCTTCGGGCGCGGCGGCTATGCGCTCACCTTCGATTTGCACCGCTCCGGCGGCGTCTGGATCTGGGGCTTGCTGGTGATGGTCGCGCTGACGTCGGTGTCGATGAATCTCGCGGCACCCGTGGTGCGGCCGATCGTGTCGCTGTTCTCGACGCTCACGCCGGATCCGATCAACAACCCGGAAATCCTGCGCGCCCCGCAGCCTGGCGACCAGGTGCTGAGCCGCGAGCGCATCGTGCAACTGGCCGAGGAGGCCGGCAAGGCGCGGAACCTGAAGGTGCCGCCGGGCGGCCTCTACTACGCGGAATTCCTGCACGCCTACGGCGTCGGCTTCTACGCGACCGGCAACGATCACGGCGATATCGGCCTGGGCAACCCGTGGATGTATTGGGACGCCGCCACCGGCAAGCCGCTCGGTACGCAAATCCCCGGCAAGGGCACGGCGGGCGACATCTTCATGCAGGTGCAGTTCCCGCTGCACTCGGGGCGCATTCTCGGTATCGGCGGGCGGATTCTGATTAGCGCGGTAGGCATTGCGGTCGCCGTGCTGAGCGCGACGGGGCTGCTGATCTGGCTGAAGAAACTGAACGCGCGCCGCCGTTCGGCGCAAAACGCAAATCGCGTGCGGGACGCCGGCAGGTCCGCGGCGTAGCCCAGGAAGAGAAAGGTGGCGCCGGATTCGTCCGGCGCATCATGCGCTTGCAGTATTTGCGACAGACCGGCGCCCGGCCGCCGCTGCAAGCGCACCCACGGCTTTTAGCGGAACACCACCGTCTTGCTGCCGTTCAACACGACGCGATGCTCGACGTGCCACTTCACCGCTCGCGCGAGCGTCACGCATTCGACGTCGCGGCCGATCGCCGTCAGTTGTTCCGGCGTCATGCTGTGATCGACCCGCTCCACTTCCTGCTCGATGATCGGACCTTCGTCGAGATCCGTCGTCACGTAGTGGGCCGTTGCGCCGATCAGCTTCACGCCGCGGTCGAACGCCTGATAATACGGCTTCGCGCCCTTGAAGCTCGGCAGGAACGAGTGGTGAATATTGATCGCGCGGCCTGCGAGCGCTTCGCACAGCTTCGGCGACAGAATCTGCATGTAGCGCGCGAGCACCACCAGATCGGTCTGATGCTCATCGATCACTTCGAGCACGCGTGCTTCCTGCGCGGCCTTCGCCTCGGGCGTGCCGCCCAGCAGCGGGAAGTGATGGAACGGAATGTCGTAGCTGGCGGCGAGCTGATAGAACTCCTTGTGATTCGAGATGATCGCCGGAATCTCGATGCCGAGTTGACCGGTGCGATAACGGAACAGCAAGTCGTTCAGGCAATGGCCGATCTTCGACACCATGATCACCACGCGCGGCTTCACCGACGCATCGTGCAACTCCCAGCGCATGCCGAACTGTTCAGCGAGCATGGCGAACGAAGTGCGCAACGCCTCCAGCCCCGGATCGCCGCCCACCTGCTGAAAATGCACGCGCATGAAGAACTCGCCGGTGCGGCTGTCGCCGAACTGCGCGGAGTCGAGAATATTGCTGCCACGCTCGAACAGAAAGCCCGAAACCGCATGGACGATGCCGGGCCGGTCGGCGCACGACAGTTTGAGGATAAAGCTGTGATCGGTCGACATGACCTGGGTGACTCCCTTCTTCAATGCGTGATTCGTTCGGTGTAGGTTGCCCGATGGCTCGATGCAGCGGTGCGGCGATGTTTGGCACGCGTGCCGCTCGCCCAGGCGCTTATACGAGCGCCGGTGGCGCGAACAACGTATCGATGCCCGGACACGCCTCTTCATCGATCCAACGGCGGCGCAGCAGGCAATCCAGCGTGGCGAGACTCGCGTCCACGGTCATTGCGCCTTCCTCGATCCAGCGCGCCACTTCGTCGATGCGCGCGAGCCGGTGTTCGCCCACTTCGCCGTCCTGATTGCGCGGCGCGAAATCCGCCGGCAGCGCGAGGTCGTAGATGAAAATCTGCTCGGCCTGCGTGCCTTCCGGCAACGATTGCAGTACATAAGCCGTGCGGCCCGCCACGGCACGCACGGCGATTTCCTCGGGAATGCCGGCTTCTTCCCAGCACTCCTTGACGATCGTCGCCTCGATGCCGAAGCCCCAGCCGATCCCGCCTGCCACGACATTGTCGAGCATGCTCGGATCGGTCGCCTTGGTGTCGCTGCGGCGCGCGATCCACAGCTGCGGGACGCCATCCGCGTATTCTACGACGCCGTTCAGATGCACCGCGTAGGTCATCGTGCCGAAGAAGCGCGACGCGGCCCGCTCGATGTACGCAAGCGGCTTCGCGTCGAACGCATTGCGGATCGCGTAAGTCTCGTTGCGCCAGCCTGGAATGCGGCCTTCGGCGGCGAGCGCGCCGATCACGGAACCGAGCGCCGCGCTGCGCAGATCGATCGTATTGAAGGCCGGCGTGAGCGTCACGCGGGCGCTGTCGATTTCAAATACATCGGGCCAGCGCGCGAGCAAGGGCACGTCGGTCGAGCGAATCCAGCCAACCTGCTCCGCGTCGATCCAGAACGGCAGATGCGCGTGAACGTCGAAGCGGCGCGCGGCGGTGATGCAAGGCAATGTCATGTGAAACTCCAACTGTTCTCAGCAGTGTCCACGACGATCAATCGCGCAAGGCCACGCGAATCCCGATCGCAATGAACGTTGCACCGGCCAGGCGGTCGAGCCACACGCCCACGCGCGGCCGGCGCTTCAGCCAGCCGCCGATCATTCCCGCGCACACGCCGAACAGCGAAAACACCACCACGGTCTGCAACATGAACAGCGCGCCGAGTTCGAGCATCTGCAGCGTGACGCTTTGCGTGCCGTGCGGCTGCACGAACTGCGGCAGGAACACGACGAAGAACAGCGTCACCTTCGGATTCAGCAGATTGCCGAGCACGCTCTGGCGAAACACCGCCATCAGCGGTTGCGGCGCGCGCTCGTGCGCGGTGGCAAGGCCCTGGCTGCGCAGCGCCTTGACGCCGATCCAGATCAGATACACCGCGCCCGCCAGCTTGATCGCCTCGAACGCAACCGGTGACGAGCGCAGCAACGCGGCCACGCCGAGCGCGGCGAGCGTGGTGTGAAACGTGATGCCGGCCGCAAAGCCGAGCGCCGCGACGAGACCCGCCGCGCGGCCTTGCGAGATGCCGCGCGCAAGCACTTGCAGATTGTCCGGACCGGGCGCCATGGTGATCGCGACCGACGTGGCGAGAAACAGCAGGAAGTTGGGCATCGTTGTTACCTTCTTCGTGTGCGGCGTGCGGGAAAGAGGTTTGCGGCGAACGGTCAATGACCGTCGAATGCAGTCACCGTGTAGAGCGGCAGGCCGCCATCGCGCAGCAGCTTCGAGCCGCCGAGTTCGGGCAGATCGATAATCGCCGCGCCTTCCACCACGACCGCGCCGAGCCCCTCGAGCAGAATCTTGCCGGCCATCATCGTGCCGCCGGTGGCGATCAGATCGTCGACGATCACGACGCGGTCGCCCGGCTTGCAGGCGTCTTCGTGAATCTCGACGGTCGCCACACCGTATTCGAGCGCGTAGGACTGCGAGACGCGCTTATAAGGCAGCTTGCCCTGCTTGCGGATCGGAATGAAACCGAGATTCAGCTCGTACGCCAGAATCGGCCCGATGATGAAACCGCGCGCATCCAGCCCGGCGATGTAGTCGAGCTTGGCGTCGATGTACCGCTGCACGAACAGGTCGATCAGCACGCGCAGCGACTTCGGCTCCTGCAGAAGCGGCGTGATGTCGCGAAACTGCACGCCCGGCTGCGGCCAGTCAGGCACCGTGCGAATGTGGCTTTTGATGTATTCGGCCGCATCGAGCGGCGCGCTCGCGAGCGCGTTGGACATGATGTCTCCGGATGGACCTCACGGGTCCGGTGAAAGGCAAATCAGGCCGCGGCGGCGCCCGCGCGCCGGTGCTTCGACAGCAGCTCCTCGGCTTGCGCCAGCTGTTCGGGCAGACCGCGCAACACCACGATATCGCTCGCGCGCAGCTTGGTGGACGGGTCCGGCTCGATGCCGCGAATGCCATGCCGGCGAATCGCCGTTACTTCGACGCCAAGATCGAACAGGCCCAATTCGGCGAGCGTGCGGCCCACCGCGTCCGCGTTTTCGTCGACCGGCACCGATTGTAGCCGCACCTGTTCGTGGCCGTCGTCGTCGTCCACGTCGTCGGCGCCGTGGAAATAGCCGCGCAGCAGCGCATAGCGCTCGTCGCGCATTTCCTCGACCCGGCGCACCACGCGCCGCATCGGCACGCCCATCACGACCAGCGTGTGCGACGCCAGCATCAGGCTGCCCTCGACGATTTCCGGAATCACCTCGGTCGCGCCGGCGGCCAGCAGCTTTTCCAGATCCGCGTCGTCCACGGTACGAACGATAACCGGCAGCGTCGGTTCCATCTCGTGGATGTTGTGCAGCACGCGCAATGCCGACGGCGTGTTCGCGTAGGTGATCGCGATCGCGGCCGCGCGATGGATGCCGGCGGCGAGCAGCGACTCGCGCCGCCCCGCATCGCCGAACACCACCGATTCGCCGGCCGCCGCCGCGGCCGCCACGCGATCGGGATCGAGGTCCAACGCGACGTACGACAAACCTTCATGTTCCAGCATCCGCGCGAGATTCTGGCCGGCGCGGCCGTAACCGCAAATGATCACGTGGCCGCTTTGCTTCAGGCTCTGCGTCGCGATGCGCGTCATCTGCAACGACTGCATCATCCATTCAGTGGACGACAGCCGCAGCACGATGCGGTCCGCGTTCTGGATCATGAACGGCGCGGCCAGCATGGAGAGCAGCATCGCCGCGAGAATCGCCTGCAACAGCGTGGCGTCGACGAGATGCTTGTCGAGAATCAGATTCAGCAGCACGAAGCCGAACTCGCCCGCTTGCGCGAGGCCGATACCGGTGCGCATCGCCACGCCCGGCGACGCGCCGAAAAGGCGCGACAGCCCCATCACCATCACCGCCTTGAGCAGAAGCGGGCCGACCAGGAAGCCGAGCACGATGAACGGATGCTCCCAGATCACACGCGGATTCAGCAGCATGCCGGTGGTCACGAAGAAGAGACCGAGCAGCACGTCGCGAAACGGCTTGATGTCCTCTTCCACCTGATGCCGGTACGGCGTTTCAGCGATCAGCATGCCGGCGATGAACGCGCCGAGCGCGAGCGACAGGCCGAACTTGTCCGTGATGAACGCCGCGCCGAGCGTCACCAGCAACAGATTGAGAATGAACAGTTCCTGCGAACGGCGCCGCGCGACCACGTTGAACCAGCGCGTCATGAAGCGCTGCCCGACTATCAACAATAGCGCCAACGCCACGACGATCTTGATCGCCGCCACCCCGAGCGCGCTCACGAGATCTTCAGAATTGCCGCCCAGCGCCGCGATCACGATCAGGAGCGGCACCACGGCCAGATCCTGGAACAGCAGCACGCCGAAGATATTGCGGCCATGCTCCGTTTCGATCTCGAGCCGCTCCGCGAGCATCTTGCTGACGATCGCCGTGGACGACATCGCCAGCGCGCCGCCCAGCGCCACGCTCGCTTGCCACCTGATATGCACCCAGCGCTCGAGCACGAAGCCGAGCGTGACCGCGACTGCAATGGTGCCGAGCACCTGCAATAGACCAAGGCCGAACACGAGCCGGCGCATCGAGCGCAGCTTCGCGAGCGAAAACTCCAGCCCGATCGAAAACATCAGGAACACGACGCCGAATTCGGCGAGGTTCTGCGCGCCCGCCGAATCGGGAATCAAACCGAACGCGTGCGGACCCACGACGATGCCGACCGTCAGATAGCCGAGCATCGGCGGAAGATTCAGAAAGCGAAAAAGCACCACGCCCGCGACTGAAGCCAGCAGCAGGAACAGCGTCATTTCGAGCGGGGAAATCATCGGCAAAAGCGCATGGGTAAAGCGTCCTCGTTCGTCAGCGGAACCGCGCACGCGAAACGCCGTGCGACAAGGTTGAGGGGCCGTCAAAGGTAGCGGCTTGGCACAGCAGGCCCGGCGCGGCGAACAAGCGCCTTTGCTATACTCCGCGAATGATAGCGAAAATCAATGGCGACCGGGCACTCGCGCTCGCTCGCGACGTGCTCGACATCGAAGCGGACGCCGTGCGCGCGCTTCGCGATCAACTCGACGATGGCTTCGTCGGGGCGGTCGATTTCATCCTGGGTTGCCGTGGGCGCGTGGTCGTGTCCGGCATCGGCAAATCCGGCCACGTGGCCCGCAAGCTCGCGGCCACGCTCGCCAGCACCGGCACACCCGCGTTCTTCGTCCATCCCGCTGAAGCAAGCCACGGCGACCTCGGCATGGTCACCGCGGACGACGTGTTCCTCGCACTGTCCAACTCCGGTGAAACCGAAGAACTCGTGGCGATCCTGCCGCTCATCAAGCGCCTCGGCGCGAAGCTGATTGCGATGACAGGACGCCCGGCGTCGAGTCTTGCGCAACTGGCCGACGTGCATCTGAATTCCGGCGTGTCGAAAGAAGCCTGTCCGATGAATCTCGCGCCCACCGCCAGCACCACCGCAGCGCTCGCGCTCGGCGATGCGCTCGCGGTCGCGGTGCTCGACGCGCGCGGTTTCGGCCGCGACGATTTCGCCCGCTCGCATCCGGGCGGCGCGCTCGGCCGGCGCCTGCTCACTTATGTGCGCGACGTGATGCGCACCGGCGACCAGGTGCCGAAGGTCACGCCCGAGGCCACCGTGCGCGACGCGCTGTTCCAGTTGACAGCCAAGCGCATGGGTATGACGGCGATCGTCGATCAGGACGATCGCGTGACCGGCATCTTCACCGACGGCGACTTGCGCCGCGTGCTCGAGCGCGACGGCGACTTCCGCAATCTGCCGATCGCCTCGGTGATGACCGCCGGCCCGCGCACCATCGGTCCGGATCAACTCGCCGTCGAAGCCGTGGAACTGATGGAACGCTTCCGCATCAATCAGATGCTGGTCGTCGACGAAGCACACAAGCTGATCGGCGCGCTCAACATGCACGATCTGTTCTCGAAGAAGGTGATCTGATGGCCGTCGCCCCTCCTAGCGCTACCGAACGCGCAAGCCGCGTGAAACTGATGATTTTCGACGTCGACGGCGTGCTGACCGACGGCGGCCTGCTGTTCACGGCGGAAGGCGACACGATGAAAGCCTTCAACTCGATGGACGGCCACGGCATGAAGCTGCTGCGCGAGGCCGGCATCGAAACGGCGATCATCACCGGGCGCAAGTCGGGCATCGTCGCCGCGCGCGCGAAGGAAATGAACATCGCCCACGTCTATCAGGGCGTGCAAGACAAACCCCAGGCATTCGCGGACCTGTTGAAGCAAACCGGCATGACGCCGGAAGAATGCGGCTACATGGGCGACGACTGGGTAGACCTCGGCGTGATGCTGAAGGTCGGCTTCGCGGCGGCGCCGGCCAATTCGCATCCTGAAGTGATCGCGCGCGCTCACTGGGTAAGCGAAGCCCGCGGCGGTCACGGCGCGGCGCGCGAAGTTTGCGACACGCTGCTGCGCGCGCAGCACAAATACGAGGCACTGCTCGCGGCGGCCTGTAGCGGCGAACAGCGGGGTCTCGTCGGATGAATCAGTTTCGCCTGACATCGCTGATTCCGCTCGTCGCGATGGCCGCGCTCGCCGGCATTACGTGGTGGCTGCTGCAAGCCACGCTGCCGCGGCAGAACGAAGGCGTGGCGCGGCCCAAGGAACATACACCGGATTATTTCGCCGACAACTTCTCGGTGTCCGAACTCGACCAGTCGGGCTCGACGCAATACCGCCTGACCGCCCAGTCCCTGATCCATTACGAAGACGACGAGCTGAGCGACCTGGTGAAGCCGGCCATGCGCGCCTTCCAGCCGGGCAAGCCGATCGTCACCGCAACCGGCGACACCGGCAAGGTGAACGGCGACGCGTCGATCGTCGATCTGTACGACAACGCGCGCATCCTGCGGGCGCCCGGCAACGGCGATCCGCAGATGCAAGCGGATTCGCAGCATTTTAGGGTGCTGGTCAACGACGATGTGATCGAGACCGAAAAGCCGGTTAAACTTCAGCGCGGCATGTCCGTGATGACTGCCAGCGGCATGAACTACAACAACGTCACCCGGGTAATGAAGCTGTTTGGCAACGTGAAAGGCGCGATCGCCGCGTCCGACGCCGGCGGCGGCTCGCCCAAGCAACCCGGGTAATCCATTCCAGGCGTGACTGCATGAACGAATCGTTCCCCCGTTTTGATACCGGCCGCTCGCGTACCCTGTCCGCGTGCCGCGCCGGACTCGCCGTGCTCATCGTCGCGTTGCCGCTCGCCGGCTTCGCGCCGTTTGCGTACGCCGACCGCGCCGACAAGGACAAGCCGCTGAACATCGAAGCGGACAACATGACTTACGACGACCTCAAGCAGGTCAACATCTTCACCGGCCACGTGGTCGCCACCAAAGGCACGATCGTGATCAAGGCCGATCGCGTGGAAGTGACGCAAGACCCGCAGGGCTATCAGTACGCCACCGGCACCTCGAGCGGCCGCAATCTGTCGTATTTCCGCCAGAAGCGCGAGGGGCTCGACGAATACATTGAAGGCACGGCCATCCGCATCGACTACGACGGCAAGCAGGATCTGACCACGCTTACCACCAACGCCACCGTCAAGCGCCTGCAAGGCCTCTCGACGGTGATGGATCAGGTGCACGGCAGCGTCATCACGTATGACGGCCAGAGCGACTTCTACACCGCGAAGGCAGGCAAGGACGTCGCCAGCCCGGGCAACCCGACCGGCCGCGTGCGCGCGATGCTCGCGCCGCGCAACGGCGGCGCGGCTCCATTGAACGGTGCGTCGGCCACGCTTGCGCCGTCCACCACGATCCAGGGAGCGCCGAACCAGTGAGCACTTCCGCGTCCCTCCCCAATCGCAAGCCGGCCGGCACCAGCAGCTCGCTGGTGGTGCGCAGCCTGAAAAAGCGTTACGGCTCTCGCACGGTCGTCAAAGACGTATCGCTCGACGTGAAAAGCGGCGAAGTGGTCGGCCTGCTCGGCCCGAACGGCGCGGGCAAGACCACGTCGTTCTATATGATCGTCGGCCTCGTGCCGCTCGACGCGGGCGAAATCGACCTGGACGGCAAATCGATCAGCATGCTGCCGATCCACAAGCGCGCGTCGCTGGGCTTGTCGTATCTGCCGCAGGAAGCTTCGGTGTTCCGCAAGCTGACCGTCGAGGAAAATATTCGCGCGGTGCTGGAATTGCAGCACGAAGACAATGGCAAGCGGCTCAGCAAAGAGGCCATCACTAACCGCACGGAAGCCTTGCTGGACGAGTTGCAGATTGCTCATTTACGTGAGAATCCGGCGCTGTCGCTGTCGGGCGGCGAGCGTCGCCGGGTCGAAATCGCACGGGCGCTGGCCACCAATCCCAGCTTTATTCTGCTCGACGAGCCGTTCGCGGGCGTCGATCCGATCGCGGTGCTGGAAATCCAGAAAATCGTCAAGTTTCTGAAGCAGCGCAATATCGGCGTGCTGATTACCGACCACAACGTGCGCGAAACGCTCGGCATCTGCGATCACGCCTACATTATCAGCGACGGCAGCGTGCTGGCCGCCGGCGCGCCGAGCGAAATCATCGAAAACGAAAGCGTGCGGCGCGTCTATCTGGGCGAGCACTTTCGCATGTAAGCGACGCGGGAATTGCCGGCGGTGCGAACGCGCCAGCCGCCGGCCCCCCTGCTCGTAACCCCGCAGCATTTTTGACCTGGGCCGTTTCGCGCCCAGCGCCGCCGAAAACGCGGTGCACGCGTAATTGCGAATGTCGCAAGGTATCGCGGTCGTGGCAAACTCTCTACAATGAATCTCAACTTGCCATGAAAGCCAGCCTCCAACTCCGCCTATCGCAGCATCTTGCGCTGACCCCGCAACTGCAGCAGTCCATCCGGCTGCTTCAGCTGTCTACGCTCGAACTGCAGCAGGAAGTCGCCATGGCGATCTCGCAGAATCCGCTCCTCGAAAACGAGGACGACTGGATCGCGAGTCCCCTGCGCGTGGCGGCCGACGGCTCGCTGATTGCCCAGTCGCCCAACTCGTCCCCGCCGCCCGATCAGATGGGCGGCAATACATCGTCATCGTCCACCAGCAGCAGCGAGCGCGCCGAGAGCGGCGAGCCGCAGGGCGTCGACGAATACAACGGCCTCGCGAGCGACAGCAACGGCGACGCGTCGCAATGGAATCTGGACGACTATGGCCGCTCCGGCAATGCGTCGGACGACGACGACCTGCCGCCGCTGCAGATCCACGAATCAAGCACCTCGCTGCGCGACCACCTGATGGCGCAATTGCGCGTCACCCAGGCGGGTCAACGCGACCGGGCGCTGATCACCTTCCTGATCGAATCGCTCGACGACGACGGCTACCTCGCCGCCACGCTCGAAGAAGTGCTGGCCGACCTGCCGGAAGAACTCGAAGTCGACGTGGACGAATTGAACGCGGCGCTCGCACTGCTGCATAGCTTCGACCCGGCCGGGGTCGGCGCGCGTTCGGCGTCGGAGTGTCTGAAGCTGCAATTGCTGCGCCTCGAACCGTCACCTACCCGCACGCTCGCGCTCGACATCGTCGCGCACTATCTGGAACTGCTCGCGGCCCGCGATTTCACGCGTCTGCGCAAACATCTGAAGGCAAGCGACGACGACCTGCGCGATGCGCACGTGCTGATCCGCTCGCTCGAGCCGTTCCCCGGCGCCGCCTACGGCAAGGCCGAAGCGGACTACGTGGTGCCGGACATCATGGTGCGCAAAACAGCACAGGGTTGGCAGGCCGAACTGAATCCGGAAGTGGTGCCGAAGCTGCGTATCAACCACCTGTACGCGAATATTCTGCGCAATAACCGCGGCGATCCGGGCAGCGGATCGTTGCGCCAGCAACTGCAGGAAGCGCGCTGGCTGATCAAAAATATCCAGCAACGTTTCGAGACGATCCTGAGGGTCGCGCAGGCCATTGTCGAGCGTCAAAAGAGCTTTTTTGTGCACGGCGAAATTGCCATGCGCCCCTTGGTTTTGCGGGAAATTGCTGATACGCTGGGCCTACACGAGTCAACTGTCTCGCGTGTGACAACCGGTAAATACATGCTGACCCCATTCGGGACGCTTGAATTTAAGTACTTCTTCGGATCACACGTTTCGACCGACACGGGCGGCGCGGCTTCTTCCACGGCCATTCGCGCGCTCATCAAACAACTGATAGGAGCGGAAAACTCGAAATCGCCTCTCTCAGACAGCCGCATAGCCGAACTGCTGGCGGAACAGGGCTTCGTGGTCGCACGGCGTACCGTTGCGAAGTATCGCGAAGCGCTCAAGATTCCGGCAGTCAACCTGCGCAAGTCTCTGTAGCCCGTCGCCTTCCGTGGCGGGCATTTACCGGCCGCTCCGCAGTTGGCGGACAGGCCGGCCGATGCGACCTGCCAGAAGTCAGTCACCGGGGGGCGACTCAGGCAAGCCGACAGATCGACCGGACCTACGTCATCGTGTGGACCAAGCGGCCATTAGCTTGGAGAAGCACTATGAATCTGCAGATCAGTGGACACCACCTCGAAGTAACGCCTGCGTTGCGCGAATACGTGATCACCAAACTGGATAGGGTGCTAAGACATTTCGATCAGGTCATCGACGGCAGTGTGGTCCTCTCGGTCGACAACCATAAGGAAAAGGAAAAGCGGCAAAAGGTTGAAATCAACCTTCATCTCAAGGGCAAGGACATTTTTGTCGAGAGCTGTGACAGCGATCTCTACGCTGCGATCGATCTGATGATCGACAAGCTTGACCGACAAGTGATACGCCACAAGGATCGTCTGCAGGGCCATGCGCATGAGGCGATCAAGTATCAACCGGCGCCGCTACTGGACGTGCCGCCGCAATAAGGGAAATTAGAAGGTTTTCTTCATTTTCCCTCATTCTCGTCTCATTTTCGTTTTACCAGCCAAACCGCCCGAGACCGGGCGGTTTTTCGTTTCCGGGCGCCTTTCTGGTGCGGCGGCGCGGCACGGATCCGTCGTTCGGATAAACCTATGGCGCATCGATGGCGCGCCGCACCATCGGCGGCTACCCTGTTCTATAATGTTCCGGTTACCATCGGGGTCTAGTTAGTTCACATGGAAGCCGGTCGGCCGGAGTCCTGCGCTTTCGGACTCCAACGCACGTCGCCGTGAGCATCAAACGAATGGAACGCCACTCAAATGCCCCAGCGAGGAGAATCCAGGCCACGTTTTCGCCTGTCAACATGAATCGTTTAGCCAAATTTCTTCCCCTCGAGAACGTCGTCGTCGGACTATCGGTCACCAGCAAGAAGCGCGTGTTCGAGCAAGCGGGCCTGATCTTCGAGAACCAGAACGGCATTGCCCGCAGCACGGTCACTGACAATCTGTTTGCGCGCGAGCGCCTCGGATCGACGGGGCTCGGCGAGGGCGTCGCGATTCCGCACGGCCGGATCAAAGGCTTGAAGCAGCCGCTCGCCGCGTTCGTGCGTCTTGCCGAACCCATCCCCTTCGAATCGCCCGACGGTCAGCCGGTCTCGCTGCTGATCTTTCTGCTGGTACCCGAACAGGCTACCCAGCAGCACCTCGAAATTCTTTCGGAAATCGCGCAGTTGCTGTCCGACCGCGAGGCCCGCGAGCGCCTGCACACGGAAGAAGACCGCGAATCATTGCATCGCCTGCTCACTCAGTGGCAACCTTGATGCATCGGCGGTTCTCCGCACACCGCGTATTTGCCCGGTTATCTGCCCGCATGCGGCTTCAGCCGGAGAAGGCGCACGGCTCGCATTAGCGCAGCCGCACCCTTGCCCGGCAAGCGGCCCACACTGGAGTCACTGACTCATGGATACGTCCAGCATCAACGCCCAGAGCATTTTCGACGACAACGCCGCCACGCTGAAGCTGAGCTGGCTGACGGGGCATGAAGGCTGGGAGCGCGGCTTTTCTTCGGAATCGGTCGCCAATGCCACGTCGAGCGCCGACCTCGTCGGCCACTTGAACCTGATCCACCCGAACCGGATCCAGGTGCTCGGCGACGCCGAAATCGACTATTACACCCGCCAAACCGACGAAGACCGCTCGCGCCACATGGCCGAACTGATCGCGTTGGAGCCGCCATTTCTGGTGGTGGCGGGCGGCGTCGCCGCCCCGCCGGAACTGGTGCTGCGCTGCACGCGCTCATCCACACCGCTCTTCACCACGCCGATGTCCGCCGCCGCGGTGATCGACAGCCTGCGCCTTTACATGTCGCGCATTCTCGCGCCGCGCGCCACGCTGCATGGCGTGTTTCTCGACATCCTCGGCATGGGCGTGCTGCTCACCGGCGACTCCGGACTCGGCAAGAGCGAACTCGGGCTGGAACTGATCAGCCGCGGCCACGGCCTCGTGGCCGACGACGCAGTGGACTTCGTGCGGCTCGGCCCGGATTTCGTCGAAGGGCGCTGCCCGCCGCTCTTGCAAAACCTGCTCGAAGTGCGCGGCCTCGGCCTGCTCGACATCAAGACGATCTTTGGTGAAACCGCGGTGCGCCGCAAAATGAAGCTCAAGCTGATCGTGCAACTGGTACGCCGTCCTGACGGTGAATTCCAGCGGCTGCCGCTGGAGAGTCAAACCGTCGACGTACTCGGCCTGCCGATCAGCAAAGTGACGATTCAGGTGGCTGCGGGCCGCAACCTGGCGGTGCTGGTCGAAGCGGCCGTGCGCAATACGATTCTGCAACTGCGCGGCATCGACACGTTGCGCGACTTCATGGATCGCCAGCGTCTGGCGATGCAAGACCCCGACAGTCAGTTTCCTGGCAAATTGATCTAGGTCGGCTGCACCATGCCGCGCCCGCAGCCAACGGCAGGTTGCGGGTACGCGCACGGAAGAGCAGATGCTATGATGAAATGTACGGATTTCACGACTCCATGCGCATAATCCTGATCACCGGTATATCCGGCTCCGGCAAGTCAGTTGCCCTGAACGCGCTTGAAGACGCAGGCTATTACTGCGTCGACAATTTGCCGCCGCGTTTTCTGCCGCAACTCGCCAATTACCTCGCCGCGGACGGGCAAGACCGCCTCGCGGTCGCCATCGACGCGCGCTCGAGCGCTTCGCTCGACGAAATGCCCGCGATGATCCGCGACCTGTCGCGCGCCCATGACGTGCGCGTACTGTTTCTGAACGCAAGCACGCAGTCGCTGATTCAGCGCTTCTCCGAAACGCGCCGCCGCCATCCGCTATCCGGCTCCACCGCGCACGACGCGGACGTGGGCCTGCTCACCTCGCTCGCGGAAGCAATCGAACGCGAACGCGAACTCGTGGCGGGACTCGCCGAATTCGGGCACCAGATCGACACCAGCAATCTGCGTGCGAACGTGCTGCGCGCGTGGGTCAAACGCTTCATCGAGCAGAAAGATGCGGGACTCGTGCTGATGTTCGAGTCGTTCGGCTTCAAACGCGGCGTGCCGCTCGACGCCGATTTCGTTTTCGACGTACGCACGCTGCCGAACCCGTACTACGATCATGAATTGCGGCCGCTCACGGGCCTCGACAAACCGGTGGTGGATTTTCTCGATGCGCTGCCGGTCGTGCATGAAATGATCGACGACATCGAGAAATTTCTCGCCAAATGGCTACCGCATTTCCGTGACGACAACCGCAGTTATCTGACTGTCGCGATCGGTTGCACGGGCGGCCAGCACCGCTCGGTGTTCATTGCGGAGACGCTCGCCGCGCGTCTCGCACCTTCGGCGAATGTGATTGTGCGGCACCGGGATGCGCCGGTAGATGCCGGTCAGTCATCGAGATTAGTGGCTTAACCGGCCGCATCGCGCGGCCTCAACTCGAAGCGTTGCGCCATGTCTTCTTCTACTGTGCTTGCCGATTTGCCGCTGTTTCCGCTGCATACGGTGCTGTTTCCCGACGGACTGCTGCCGCTGAAGATTTTCGAAGCGCGCTACCTCGACATGGCGCGCGACTGTCTGCGGGAAAAGACGCCGTTCGGCGTCTGCCTGCTGAAAAGCGGCGCCGAAGTGGCGCGTGAAGAGGAGCCTTCGGTGCCCGAAGCAATCGGCTGTCTTGCCGAAATCGAAGAGTGCGACGTCGACACGTTCGGCATGCTGCTGATCCGCGCACGCGGCACGCGGCGCTTTCGTCTGCTGTCGCATCGCGTGGAGCCGAGCGGCTTGCTGGTCGGCATGGCGGAACCGCTTGGCGACGACATGCCGCTCGAGGGCAATGACCAGTTGGCCAAGTTCGGCGCGTGCGCGGAGGTGCTCGAACGGATCATCGCAACGATCCGTGAACGAGACCCGGACAGCTTGCCGTTCGCGGAACCGTTCAGGCTCGAAGATCCGTCATGGGTGTCGAACCGTCTCGCGGAAGTGCTGCCGATCGCGCTGCGCGCGCGCCAGAAATTGATGGAACTCCAGGACGCCGGCGCGCGAATCGACGTGGTTCATCACTATATGCAGCAGCATCAGCTGCTTTAAGGTGCCGGCGCTTTTTGTTTTGCCCGATTCGTTCAGATCAGCGAACCCTGCAGACCGTCCAGCAGTTTGCGCACCGGCGCGGGCACGCCGAACGAATCGAGATCGCTCAGCGTGACCCACGCCGTGTCCGCATCGGCCAGCGCGGCCAACGCGCCCACCCCGCGATCCAGTTCCGCGATCCGCGGCTCGATAGCCAGCTTGAAATGCGTAAATACGTGCGTGAGCGGAGCGAGCGGCGAGACCGTTCCGTCGCCGCCGAAGGCGCGCGCACGCTCGGCGAGCGCGGCTTCGCCGGCGGCTTCGGGCAGGCTCCACAAGCCGCCCCAGATACCTGACGGCGGGCGCTTTTCCAGCATCACCGCGTTGCCGTCGCGCAGCACCAGCATCCATGTGCGGCGCGTCGGCACGGTTTTCTTCGGCCTCGCCGTGGGCAATTCGCGCTGGCAGTCCGGCTTGCCGCGCACGCACAGCGTCGCGCCGAGGTCCATCAGGCCTTGCGTGTAGGCGCTTACATCGTCGTCCGATGCATTCGACGGAAGCAGCGACTCCGCCAGCGTCCACATCGCGTTCTCGACTTTCTTTTCGCCCGGAAAGCCTTCCACGCCGAACACGCGTGCCAGCACGCGCTTCACGTTGCCGTCGAGAATCGTCGCGCGCGCGCCGAAGGCGAACGACGCGATCGCCGCCGCCGTCGAGCGGCCGATGCCCGGCAACTCCGCGAGTTCGTCCACCGATGCCGGAAATGCGCCGCCATGCTGCTCGACCACGGCCTGCGCGCAGCGATGCAGATTGCGCGCACGCGTGTAGTAGCCAAGGCCGGCCCACAGCGCCATCACATCGTCCACGGGCGCGGCGGCCAGCGCGGCAACGTCCGGAAAACGCGCGAGAAACTTCGCATAGTACGGAATCACCGTCGACACCTGGGTCTGCTGCAGCATGATTTCCGACAGCCAGATGCGATACGGATCGCGCGTGTTCTGCCACGGCAAATCGTGACGGCCATGCTGACGCTGCCACGCGATCAGCCGCGCGGAAAAATCAGACATCACGGCAAATGCGGGCGCCTGACGCGCGGCGGACGAGGTTGAACGCGGAGATAAGCGAGAAGGCATTGAAATTAGCGCTGACAGGTGGGACAGAAATATGTGGAGCGCTGCCCCTGCACGATCTGCTTGATCGGCGTTCCACACACGCGGCATGGCAGCCCCGCGCGATCATAGACGAAATAGTCGAGCTGAAAGTAACCGCTTTCACCATTGCTGCCGACGAAATCGCGCAACGTGCTGCCGCCCTTCTCGATCGCGGCGGCGAGCGTCACGCGCACGGCGTCGGCCAGCAGATCGTAGCGGACGAGCGAGACGCGGCCCGCCGCGGTGGCAGGCCGGATGCCCGCGCGAAACAGGCTCTCCGACGCGTAGATATTTCCCACGCCAACCACGATTTCGCCCGCAAGCAGCGCCTGCTTCACCGACACCTTGCGACCGCGCGTGAGACGATGCATCAGCGCGCCGGAAAACGCCGGCGAAAACGGCTCGACGCCGAGGCTCGCGAGCAGCGGATGCTCGAGCACGTCGCCGGCTTCGCGCGGATGCCACAGCACCGCGCCAAAGCGCCGCGGATCGCGATAGCGCAAAATGAATTCGTCGAAGATCCAGTCGACGTGATCGTGTTTCGCCGCGGCCGGCGGATGCGGCACGTGACGCAGCACGCGCAGCGTGCCCGTCATGCCGAGATGCACAATGAACCAGCCGGCGTCGATCTCGAACAGCAGATACTTGCCGCGCCGCTCGACCTTGCGCACCACATGGCCGCGCAAGGTTTTCGCAAGGTCGGCGGGAATCGGCCAACGCAGCGCGGGCGTACGCACGTCGACGCGTTCAACCTTGCGCCCGGACACATACGGTTCGATTCCCCGGCGGGTAACCTCAACTTCTGGCAACTCTGGCATGTCTGACTGGTCTGCAACTTGCGTGAGTGGTGTGCGCGTATTGTAGCGAGCGCGTTACAATCGTCCGAAACATTGAACGGATTTCCATGAACTTGTCCTTCGTGAAGCTGTTTTCGAAGCGCCCGGCTAGCGCATTCCGCGTGCCGCACGCCGTGTCCGCTCGGCGGGTGCTTGGCGCGGCCGCGCTCGCTGTCTGGGCGCTGGCTGCGGTGCCCGCGTACGCGCAAGACCCATCGCCAGGCTCAGACGACACCTCCGTTGCCTTGGCGGACCCGCTCGGCCCGCCCTCGGCGGACGAGCAGAAGTCGCTGCCCAAGCTGGCGCTGTCGAGCCAGATCGTATTCCAGGTGCTCGCTGCCGAAGTCGCGCTGCAACGCGACCAGCCGGCGCCCGCCTACCAGACTTATCTTGCGCTCGCGCGCGACACGCACGATCCGCGCATGGCGCAACGCGCCACCGAAATCGCGCTGGCCGCGCAAAGTCCGTCGGATGCGCTGGCCGCCGCGCAATTGTGGCAGCAATATGCGCCGGATTCGGAACGCGCCGCGCAACTCGACGCGTCGCTGCTCGTGCTGTCCGGCAAGCCCGATGAAGCCGCGCCGCTCCTCGCCCGCGAACTCGCGAAAGTGCCCGCCGAGAATCGCGGCAGCGCGATGCTGGCGCTGCAACTGCTGCTCTCGCGCGGCCCGAACCGCATCGGCGGCCTGCATGTGCTGCAGGACTTGCTGAAGAACGACATGAACCGGCCGGAGGCGCAGTTGGCCGTCGCGCGCCAGCAGCTCGTTTCGGACGACGCGCCGGGCGCGCGCAAGTCGCTCGAACAGGCGCTCACGCTCAAGCCCGACTATTTGCCGGCCGCGCTGATGCTGTCGCAAATGGGTCCGGAGGAGCGCAAGGAAGGCATCGCGTCGCTCGAAAAGTACGTGCAGCAGAATCCGAAATCGCATGACGCGCGTCTCGCGCTCGCGCAAATGTACCTCGCGAGCGACCGTCTGGACGACGCGCAGAAGCAGTTCGAGGTCATGCACAAGAACAACGCGAACGACCTCACGCCGCTGATGGCGCTCGCGCTGATCAAGATCCAGCAAAAGAATTTCAACGAAGCGCAAACATACCTGACCCAGTACGCACAGCAAGCCGAGAAAACGCCGGGCGCCGATCCGGGCCAGGCGTATATCTACCTTGCGCAGCTGTCGCTCGAACAGAAAAACGAAGCGGCGGCGGGCGACTGGCTGAACAAGGTCTCGCCGTCGAGCCAGCAATACATGCCCGCGCAGGTCACGCGCGCCCAATTGCTCGCCAAACAGGGCAAACCCGACGACGCCCGCAAGCTGCTGGCTAGTCTGCAGGCGCCCGATCCGCGCGACCAGGCGCTGCTCGCGCGCACCGACGCGGCGATCCTGTTCGACGCGAAGCGCTACCCGGAAGCGGAAACGCGCCTGCAGCAAGCCACGGCGGTCTTCCCCGAGGATCCCGATCTCACTTACGACTACGCGATGGCCGCCGAAAAGAACGACCACTACGACGTCATGGAAGCGCAGTTGCGCAAGCTGATCCAGACTCAGCCGGACAATCCCCAGGCCTATAACGCGCTCGGCTATTCGCTGGCCGATCGCAATCAGCGCCTCGCGGAAGCGGACAAGCTGGTCGAGAAGGCGTCGTCGCTGGCGCCGAACGACGCGTTCATCATGGACAGCGTCGGCTGGGTCAAATACCGGATGGGCAATACGTCGGACGCGATCAAGGTGCTGCGCAAAGCCTATGACATGCAGCCGAACGCCGAAATCGGCGCGCACCTCGGCGAAGTGTTGTGGAAAGCCGGCGCCCAGGACCAGGCTCGCGCCGCTTTCCGCGATGCGCGCAAGCTCGAACCGGACAACGACACGCTTGTTAAAACGCTGCAACGTCTTCAGGTAAACGATCTTTGATGCGTCTTTCCCGTTTGATTTCCTATCCCCGGGCGCCGCGCGGCGCGGTGCTCGGACTCGCAGCGGCAGCGGTTGTCGCGCTGGCAGGTTGTGCGTCGGTGAAACCGCAGGGGCCGTCCACGTCGAATGCCGCGACTGCCGTCACCGCTCAGACGAGCCGTGCTTACCTGGGCCGTTTCGCGATCCAGTACAACGATCAGAACGGCCAGCAGCGCAACGCTTATGGCAACTTCTCCTGGCAGGAAACGGGCGACACCGTCTCCCTGCAATTGCGCAATCCGCTCGGCCAGACCTTGGCGATCGTGACTTCGTCGCCGGGTTCGGCCACGCTCGAGTTGCCGAACCGCCAGCCGCTTACGGCAGATAACGTGTCCACGCTCATGCAGAACGCGCTCGGCTTTTCGCTGCCGGTCGAAGGGCTGCGTTATTGGCTGCAGCCGTCGCCGGCGCCTACTTCGCGAGCCAAAACGGAGAAGGATCCGGAGCAACCGTCGCGTCTGAAGCAGATCACACAGGACGGCTGGACGATCGATTATCTGGCGTATGCGGACGCGCCCGCCACCGGCGTGAAGCGCGTGAACCTGAGCCGTTCCGAGCCGCCGCTCGACATCAAGCTCGTGCTGGATCAGTAACCCGCGCCTTTTCGCGCGACCTTGCCGCTTCGTCGGCGCCACCTTGGCGCATGTAGCCCAGACTCATGATCGAAACGACCGACTCGCTGCGCGATTGCCTCGCGCCAGCGAAACTCAACCTCTTCCTGCACATCACCGGCCGCCGGCCGGACGGCTACCACACGCTGCAAACGGTCTTCCAGCTGCTCGACTGGGGCGACACGCTGCACTTCAAGCGGCGCGACGACGGCCTGATCACGCGCGGCACCGAGATCGCCGACGTGCCGCCCGAACACGATCTCACCGTGCGCGCCGCGACGCTGCTCAAAGCGCATACGGGCTCGCCCGAAGGCGTCGACATCGAAATCGAAAAGCGTCTGCCGATGGGCGCGGGCCTGGGCGGTGGCAGCTCCGATGCCGCCACCACGCTGCTTGCGCTGAACCGTTTATGGAAGCTCGATCTGCCACGCCTGGAATTGCAGGCGCTGGCATTGAAACTCGGCGCGGATGTGCCGTTTTTTGTTTTTGGAAAAAATGCGTTCGCACAGGGTGTCGGAGAAACATTGGACGTTGTACAATTGCCGCCGCGCCATTTCCTGGTAGTAACGCCGAGGGTTCATGTTCCGACTGCAGCGATTTTTTCCGAAAAAGCGTTGACAAGAGATTCAAAACCTCTCACAATTACGGACTTTCCTGCAGAACTTAGCTGCAACACTGAATGGCCGGAGAGTTTTGGCCGGAATGACATGCAGCAGGTTGTCGTAGGAAAATACGCGGAAGTAGCGCAAGTGCTGCGATGGTTTGAAAACGTCGCGCCAGCGCGGATGTCTGGATCAGGTGCAAGTGTATTTGCAGCGTTCCGTAGTAAAGCCGAGGCAGAAGCGGTGCAAGCCAGCCTGCCAGGCGAATGGAGCAGCGCAGTGGCCTCAAGCCTCGATCAGCATCCACTCTTTGCTTTCGCGTCATAGGTTTTGCGTCGTCGAACGAAACTCCACGTTCGGCGGAGCTCAAGGTTAGTGTAGGGGAGTCGCCAAGCTGGTTAAGGCACCGGATTTTGATTCCGGCATGCAAAGGTTCGAATCCTTTCTCCCCTGCCAAAAATTCTCGCATTTCCCCTCGCCCCCAGCCTGAAGCAGGTGCACGATGAGCAGCCATGACGGCCTGATGGTTTTTACTGGCAACGCAAACCCCGCGCTTGCACAGGAAGTCGTCAAAATCCTCGGTATTCCCCTCGGCAAAGCCATGGTTAGCCGTTTCTCGGACGGTGAAATCCAGGTCGAGATTCAGGAAAACGTGCGTGGCAAGGATGTCTTCGTCCTGCAGTCCACCTGCGCGCCGGCGAACGACAACCTGATGGAACTGATGATCATGGTCGATGCGCTCAAGCGCGCATCCGCCGGCCGGATCACCGCCGCCATCCCCTACTTCGGTTATGCCCGTCAAGATCGACGCCCGCGTTCGGCGCGCGTCGCCATCTCGGCGAAGATCGTGGCGAACATGCTGGAAATCGCCGGCGTCGAGCGGATCATTACAATGGATCTGCACGCCGACCAGATTCAAGGCTTCTTCGACATCCCGGTCGACAACATCTACGCTACGCCCGTGCTGCTCGGCGATCTGCGCAAGCAGAACTACGAGGACCTGCTGGTCGTTTCGCCGGACGTCGGCGGCGTGGTGCGTGCCCGGGCCTTGGCGAAGCAGCTGAATTGCGATCTGGCTATCATCGACAAACGCCGCCCGAAGGCGAACGTTGCCGAAGTGATGAACATCATCGGTGAAGTCGAAGGCCGTACCTGCGTGATCATGGACGACATGGTCGACACCGCCGGCACACTCTGCAAGGCAGCTCAGGTTTTGAAGGAGCGTGGTGCGAAGCAGGTGTTCGCTTACGCTACCCACCCGGTTCTGTCGGGCGGTGCCGGCGAGCGTATCGCGGCTTCGGCACTCGACGAACTCGTTGTCACCGACACGATCCCGCTCGGCGAGGAAGCCCGCTCGTGCGCGAAGATCCGTTCGTTGACCAGCGCCGGCTTGCTGGCCGAAACGTTCTCGCGGATTCGCCGCGGCGATTCGGTGATGTCGCTGTTCGCTGAAAGTTAAGTATTTGCGAAGGCGCGGCGCGCATTGCACCACCGCACGCTGCGCTTTTGCACAATCGGCACGAACGAACGAAGGTTCATGCCGCAGTTCTGGGGCCTCAGCCATAACGGCTCGGAGGCCCCGTTTTTACTGCCTGGTCGCGGGCAGTGCATTGGAGATTCAACATGAAAGTAGTCGCTTTCGAGCGTAATTTGCAAGGTACGGGTGCGAGCCGCCGCCTGCGTAACTCGGGCAAGACCCCGGGCATCGTATATGGCGCTGGTGCTGAAACGCAATTGGTCGAACTGGACCACAACGCGCTGTGGCACGCGCTGAAGAAAGAAGTTTTCCACTCGTCGATTCTCGACCTGGAAGTGGGTGGCAAGTCGCAACAGGTTCTGCTGCGCGATGTGCAATACCATCCGTTCCGTCAGCTCGTGCTGCACGTGGACTTCCAACGTGTCGACGCGACGAAGAAGCTGCACACCAAGGTGCCGCTGCACTTCCTGAACCAGGAAACCAACCCGGCAGTGAAGCTGTCGAGCGCGGTGATCTCGCACGTCATCAATGAAATCGAAATCGAGTGCCTGCCGTCGGCACTGCCGGAATTCATCGAAGTCGATCTGGCCACGATCGAAGCGGGTCAATCGGTGCACGCCAAGGACCTGAAGCTGCCGGCAGGCGTGTCGCTGGTTGCTCACGTCGAAGCAGAAAACCCGGTGGTCGCTGCTGCAACGATCCCGGCTGGCGCAATCGCTGAAGGCGACGCCGCTGCTGCTGAAGGCCAAGGCGAAACGCCGGCTGCCTAAGCTGCACTGCGCGAATAATCCTCTCGATCCGTTTCAATGAAACGGTCGATGTGACCCGCCGAGGTTCGCCCCGGCGGGTTTTTTTTCGGTTTTTTTCGGCTCGGCCGCGTTCATCGCCTGAGCCAGACGGACCTACGCAATATGATCAAGCTGATCGTCGGGCTCGGCAATCCGGGCGCCGAATACACCGCGACGCGCCACAACGCCGGCTTCTGGCTGGTCGATCAATTGGCGCGCGAAGCCGGTACGACGTTGCGCGATGAACGGCGCTTCCACGGTTTCTACGCGAAGGCGCGGCTTCACGGCGAGGAAGTGCATCTGCTGGAACCGCAGACGTATATGAACCGCTCGGGTCAGTCGGTCGTCGCGGTTGCGCAGTTCTTCAAGATTCTCCCCGACGAGATCCTCGTCGCTCACGACGAGCTCGATATGCCGCCGGGCAGCGTCAAGCTGAAGCTCGGCGGTGGCAGCGGCGGCCATAACGGGCTGAAGGACATCACCGCGCATCTGTCGTCGCAACAGTATTGGCGGCTGCGGATCGGCATCGGCCATCCGCGTGACCTGATTCCCGAAAGCGCGCGAGCGGGCGCCAAGCCGGACGTCGCCAATTACGTGCTGAAGCCGCCGCGGCGTGAAGAGCAGGACGCGATCGACGCGTCGGTCGAACGCGCGCTCGCCGTGATGCCGCAGATCATAAAAGGCGAGCTTGAACGGGCGATGATGCAGCTGCATCGCAATTCGTAGTAGCTCCTCTCTGCCCCGCCCCATCGCCATCGACAGGAGAATCGCTTGAGCCGCTATTGGAGTGACATCGTTCACCGTCTGACGCCGTATGTGCCGGGCGAGCAGCCCGTGGCCGCGCATCCGGTGAAGCTGAATACCAACGAGAATCCGTATCCACCGTCGCCGCGCGTGCTCGATGCGATCCGGCAGGAACTGGGCGACACGGGCGAGTCGTTGCGGCGCTATCCCGATCCGACGGCGCTCAAGCTGCGCAAGACAGTTGCCGCGCACCACGGCATTCGCGCCGAACAGGTGTTCGCGGGCAACGGCTCGGACGAGGTACTCGCGCTCACCTTTCAGGCATTGCTGAAGCACGATAAACCTTTGCTGTTCCCGGATATCACGTACAGCTTCTATCCGACCTACGCGCGGCTCTTCGAAGTCGCCTACCGGACGGTCGCGCTCGACGACAGCTTCGCGATCAACGTCGACGATTACGCGGCGCCCAACGGCGGCGTTTTGTTCCCGAATCCCAACGCGCCGACCGGACGCCCGCTGCCGCTCGCCGACATCGAACGTGTGGTGGCGAAGAACACCGATTCCGTCGTCGTGATCGACGAGGCGTACGTGGATTTTGGCGCTGAGTCGGCCGTCAAGCTGATCGACCGCTACCCGAATCTGCTGGTCATTCAAACGGTGTCGAAGTCGCGTTCGCTGGCCGGCATGCGCGTCGGCTTCGCGTTCGGCAATCCGGAATTGATCGACGCGCTGAACCGCGTGAAGGACAGTTTCAACTCTTATCCGCTCGACCGGCTGGCGCAGGTCGCGGCCATCGCCGCCTATGAGGACGATGCGTGGTTCCGCGACAATTGCGCCAAAGTGATCGCGAGCCGCGAACGGCTGGCCGCGGGCTTAACGGCGCTGGGTTTCGAGGTCGTACCGTCGGCGGCGAATCTGCTGTTCGCACGCCATGACGGCTACGACGCAGCAACGCTCGTCTTGCGGCTCAGGGAAAGGGAAATTTTCGTGCGCCACTTCAAGGCGCCACGAATCGACCAGCATCTGCGAATCTCGGTCGGCACCGATGCCGAATGCGACCTTCTGCTGGACGCGTTGCGCGACATCTTCAACGCTTACGTGGGATAAGTCGGCGCGCAACGCGGAACGTTGCCGAAAAAAGAAAGCGGCGAGGCCGACATCTCGCCGTTCATTCATTCAACTCTCACGCGGTCTTGGCGGCCTGCAGCGCGTGGTACTTCGCCATCAACCCTTCCGGCGTTTCCAGGTGCTCCGGGTCGCGCGGAATGCATTCAACCGGGCACACCTGAATGCACTGCGGCTCGTCGAAATGGCCGACGCACTCAGTGCATTTTCTCGGGTCGATCACGTAGATTTCCGGGCCCATCGAAATTGCGTCGTTCGGGCACTCGGGCTCGCACACGTCGCAATTGATGCACTCGTCGGTAATCATCAGGGCCATACTTCTCTCACTTCACGCCGGCCGAAGCCGGCTTCGATCCGTCAAACCGACAGTTTACGCCGGTTACGGTTGCGCCGCCGAAGCGCCGCCGTCCGGGTCCAGCGCGGCAACCTTCTCCATCAGCCATTTTTCGACCGAGGGGAACACAAATTTGCTGACGTCGCCGCCCAGTTGCGCGATTTCGCGCACGATGGTGCCCGAGATGAACTGATATTGATCCGACGGCGTCATGAACATGGTTTCGACGTCGGGCAACAGATAGCGATTCATGCCGGCCATCTGGAACTCATATTCGAAGTCCGACACGGCACGCAAGCCCCGCACGATCACCCGTGCGTTGTTGCTGCGAACGAAGTCTTTCAGCAGGCCCTTGAAACTCATCACCTGAACGTTCGGGTAATGTCCGAGCACCTCGTGAGCGATGTCAAGGCGCTCCTCGAGCGTGAAAAACGGCTTCTTGTTGCGGCTGTCTGCAACTCCCACTACCAGCGTGTCGAAAATGCTCGACGCGCGCCGAACGAGGTCTTCGTGACCGCGCGTCAGCGGATCAAACGTGCCCGGGTACACGGCGACTACCATGAGACTTCTCCTCTCTTCAGACAAATGGGCACGTTTAAGCGTCCACGCGACGCATTTAGCACCGGCCGCGCGCGTGACGATAAACCGTCCGGCGCTTGTTTTGGAACGCGCATTATTCCTTATTTTCGCGCTGCAGCAAATGAAAGTGAACAGCGCCCGCTTTGCCTTGCCGCACGATTCCCCATCCTGCAAGCGTCTCGTTCCCCGCGAGTTCCAGAGCGGCGTCGGCTTCCACATACAGGAACCCCTCGGCGCTCAGGAGCGGCACGGCCAGCGCGAGCGCCTTGTCGAGCAGATCGTCGCCGAACGGCGGATCGAGAAACACCACGTCGAACGATCCCGGCGCGAGACTCGCGGCAAGGCGCAAACCGTCGGCTTCCGCGATTTCGATCGTGCGCGCCGCCAGGCGTTCCTGGTTCGCGCGCAACTGACCGGCGGCCCGCGCGTTACGCTCCACCATCAGTACGCGTGCCGCGCCGCGCGAAGCCGCCTCGAAGCCCAGCGCGCCGCTGCCGGCGAACAGATCGAGGCAGCGCTGACCGTCCAGACGCTGGCCGAGCCAGTTGAACAGCGTCTCGCGCACACGGTCGGGCGTGGGGCGCAGTCCGTCGAGATCGAGCACGGGCAACGGCGTGCGCTTCCAGTCGCCGCCGATGATACGAATGGCGTGCGGCTTGCCGCCTTTGGATGATGCGCCGTGGGCGCGTGAAGATGCGGAACGAGGCATGCAGGTTTTCGATTACGTGATGAAAGCGCCCGCGACGTCGACACGCACGGGCCCGGAGCGCCAACGTTACCACAGGGGCACACGGCGTCCACCCTGGCCGTTCGGCCGATACGACGGCGGGCGGCGCGCCTGATAAAATATGCGGCTTCCAGCGCCTTGCATCCCGCATCGCAACGCTGCCTGCCGCTCCCGCCGGTCTTTGCCGGCCGCGCGCATCGGCGCGCGCTCTCACCACGCCAGAACATGTTCAGCTTTTTCAAACGATTCAAGGGTTCGAAAGAGTCCGATAACGCGCCAGAAGAATCGCAAGCGGCGCCGGAAGCCTTGGCGCCCGAACGCGCCATAGAGGCCCCGGTGGCGCCCGCCGCGCCGGCCGGCGTCGATATGCAGCCGCCAGCCGCGCCGCCCACAAACGGACCGGAACCCGAACCGGCAGAGCCCGCGCTCGAAACCGTCGAAATCGTCCCGCCGCCGGTGCAGGATGCGGGCGCCAAGCGCTCGTGGCTCACCCGTCTGAAGACCGGCTTGTCGAAGACGAGTTCGAACCTGACCGGCATCTTCGTCGGCGCCAAGATCGACGAGGATCTGTACGAGGAACTCGAAACGGCGCTGCTGATGTCGGACGCGGGTGTCGAAGCCACCGAATTCCTGCTCGAAGCGCTGCGTGAGAAAGTCCGCACCGAGCGTCTCACCGATCCTCAACAGGTGAAAACAGCGCTGCGCGCGCTGCTGATCGACCTGCTCAAGCCGCTGGAAAAATCGCTGATGCTAGGCCGCGCGCAGCCGCTCGTCATGATGATCGCCGGCGTCAACGGCGCGGGCAAGACCACCAGCATCGGCAAGCTCGCCAAGCATCTGCAGAGCTTCGATCAATCAGTGCTGCTGGCCGCGGGCGACACGTTCCGCGCCGCGGCGCGCGAGCAGTTGGCTATCTGGGGCCAGCGCAACAACGTGACGGTGGTGTCGCAGGAAAGCGGCGACCCGGCGGCGGTGATCTTCGACGCGGTCGGCGCCGCACGTGCGCGCAAGATCGACGTGATGATGGCGGACACGGCCGGCCGTCTGCCGACCCAGCTGCATCTGATGGAAGAGCTGCGCAAGGTGAAGCGCGTGATCGGCAAGGCGCAAGACGGCGCGCCGCACGAGGTGCTGCTGGTGATCGACGCGAATACCGGCCAGAACGCGCTTGCGCAAGTCAAGGCCTTCGACGACGCGTTGGGCCTCTCCGGCCTGATCGTCACCAAGCTCGACGGCACGGCGAAGGGCGGCATTCTCGCGGCGATCGCGCGGCAGCGTCCGATTCCGGTGTACTTCATCGGCGTCGGCGAAAAAGTCGAGGATTTGCAGCCGTTCAGCGCGGAAGAATTTTCGGACGCGTTGCTGGGCGGTTGAACACAACCGCACCGCATTCGCGGCTAAACAAGCAAAAGGGCGCTCCAACGAGCGCCCTTTCTTCATTCGGCCTTCAAATCTCATCACTCCGCGTCAGGCTGCGCGCCAGGCGCCGCACGGGCAAACGCGTCGAGTTGCATCGCGTGATCGTAGATGCGCTGGATCGTCGGAAACTTCGCCGTGTCGACCTTGAAGCGCTGCGCGTTGAACACCTGGGGAATCAAACAGGCGTCGGCGAGCGTCGGCGTATCGCCAAAACATAGTTTGCCGGTGCGTGAATCGGCGGCCAGATGCGCTTCGAGCGTCGTAAAGCCCGCTTCGACCCAATGCCGGTACCATGCGTCCTTCGCGTCGTCGTCGACACGCAACGTGTGCTTCAGATACTTCAGCACCCGCAGATTGTTCAGCGGATGAATCTCGCATGCAACCTGCAACGCCACCGAACGCACATACGCGCGATCGGCCGGCGCCTTGGGCAATAGCGGCGGCTCGGGATGCGTTTCCTCGAGATACTCGATGATCGCGAGCGACTGCGGCATCACCTCATTGCCGTCGACGAACGTGGGCACGATGCCGTCCACGTTCACCTTACGGTACTCGGGTTTCAACTGCTCGCCGCCGTCGCGCACGAGGTGCACCGGCACGTAGTCGTACGGCAAACTCTTCACGTGCAGCGCGATGCGCACGCGATACGACGCCGAGCTACGGAAATAGCTGTAGAGCTTCATGTTGTGTGTCTCCTCCAACCGGCCGTCAGACGACGCGCACGCTCAACTCTCCGAGCCCGTCCACGCCGCCCTTCATCAGATCGCCCCGCACCACCGCGCCGACGCCTTCCGGCGTGCCCGTAAAAATCAGATCGCCGGATTGCAGCTCGAACAGCGTCGACAGATAGGCGATCGTCTCGCCCACCGACCAGATTAGTTGCGACACGTCCGATCGCTGTTTTTCCTCGCCGTTCACCGACAACCAGATCGCGCCCTTGCCGACGTGGCCGACCGTCGTCACCGGATGAATCGGGCCGAGCGGCGCCGAGTGATCGAAGCCCTTCGCGGTATCCCACGGACGGCCGAGCTTCTTCGCTTCAGCCTGCAGATCGCGGCGCGTCATGTCGAGACCGAGCGCGTAGCCGTAGACGTGGTCGAGCGCGCTTTCGGCGGAAATGTTCTTGCCGCCCTTGCCGATCGCGGCCACCAGTTCCATCTCGAAGTGGACGTTTTTCGATTGCGACGGGTAAGGAAATTCACCGGTAGCGCCGGGCGCGGCGTACAGCACGGCGTCGGCTGGCTTGGCGAAGAAGAACGGCGGTTCGCGGTCGGGATCGTGTCCCATCTCGCGCGCATGCGCCTCGTAGTTGCGGCCCACGCAGTAGACGCGACGCACCGCGAATTGCTCGCTGGACCCGACAACCGGCACCGCGACCACCGGTGCGGGTGCAAATACGTAACTCATCCCGTTCTCCGTTTCTTCGATTGTGCCGCCAGCGCGGCGATAAAAATATCGAGTGTAACGCGCAGCAAAGCGCGGCGCGCGGAGGATCGACAGCGACACGCGAGGCCGGTGCGCCGGCGAATCGTCTCGCCGGTTTGCCATAGATGCGATACTCACACTCAATAGCGTCCTTTGAATACCGTGGCCGACCGCTCCTGGGCGGCACCGCCACCCCGTCCCACTGTGCCCGATGACTGATTCCGCCGACACTGCCAATCCCTTCCCCTGCGCCCGCTTCATCAAGGAAATCGGTCGCGGCCCCAACGGCGCCCGCGCGCTGACCGCCGAAGACTCGCGCACGCTCTATACCGCCATGCTCGACGGACGCGTCGCCGAGCTCGAACTCGGCGCGGTGCTGCTCGCGTATCGCGTGAAGGGCGAAACCGCCGACGAACTCGCCGCGATGCTGGCCGGCGCGCATGCGTCGTTCGAACCGGTTCATTTGCCGCACGGCGCCTTCCGGCCCGTCTCGATCCCCACCTACAACGGCGCGCGCAAACAGCCGAACCTCGTGCCGCTGCTTGCCCTGCTGCTTGCGCGTGAAGGTGTGCCGGTGCTGGTGCACGGCGTGACCGAAGATCCGGGCCGCGTGACGAGCGCTGAAATCTTCACGCATCTGCAGATTCCGCACGCGCGATCGCGCGCCGATATCGAAGACGGTCTCGCCGAGCGCCGTCTCGCGTTCGCGCCGATCGACGTGCTCGCGCCGAAACTCGCGCGTCTTCTCTCGCTGCGCCGGCGGATGGGCGTGCGCAATTCGACGCACACGCTCGTGAAGATCCTCCAGCCGTTCGCGCCGGCCGGGTTGCGGCTCGTGAACTACACGCATCCGCCGTATCGCGACAGTCTCACGCAACTGTTCAATACGCATCCGGACGCGGCAGCGGGCGGCGCTCTGCTCGCGCGCGGCACCGAAGGGGAAGCGGTGGCCGACACGCGGCGCCAAGTGCAGGTCGACTGGCTGCACGACGGCATCTGTGAAACGCGCGTTCCGCATGCGCGCTCGTCGCCGGACGCGCCGGAAGTGGAGTTGCCCGAAGCGCGCGATGCGGCGACCACGGCCGCCTGGATCGGCGCCGTGCTGCGTGGCGAAGCACCGGTGCCGAGCGCGATCGAACGGCAGGTCGAGCTGATCGTGGACGTCGCGAAAACGCCGGTGTGACGGGTCGCTGCACGAGCGCGGCAACGGCGCGTGGCGGCTTGACGTCGCCGAAATGCCGACAGGCTCACTCGATCGCGCAGCGGGTGGCCTGCCATGCAATCAGGCGCCATTGCCCGGCTTCCTGCGTATGAATCGCGGTATACGCGATCGGAAACAGCAGCGCGCCGTTATTCGCTTCCATCTCGATCAGCGCGCGCCCTGTGACGACGCAGGTTTCGCGTCCCACCGGCAACACTTCTTGCGACTGCACCTCGATCTGTCTGTAGCGGCGGCGGCCGCCGGTAATCCCGTCGATGAACTGCCGCTTCGTCTCACGTTTGCCGTTCGTGTGGACATAGCTCACGTTGTCCGCGAGCAGCGTGTCGAGCGATTGCCCGTCGCCGTCGACCATCGCACGAAAGCGCTCCCGCTCGAGCCCGCGAATCGCTTCGATTATCTTTGCCGCCATTGCTCAGCCCTCGCACCGATGAGCCGAACATGGCCACGGTCGTCAGAAGTTATATTGCAAATATAGCTGGCTGAAATTTATACCAGGATTCGGCTCTTTGATACCGCCGTTCGAAATATGCTGAAAGCGGTAGCCCGCCTGGTACTGCTGGCGGTGGCCGAACTGCACGCCCACGCCCGCCACGTCTGCGAACTGGAACGCCGTGCCGAGCGTGAAGTCGGAGGAAATTCGCGGACTCGACAGTAGCCGGATGCCGGCGCCCACTTCGACGAAAGGACGGATCGACCCCGATGCCTTGATGAAGCGGATCATCGGCGTCACGCCGATTTCGCCAATGTTGCCGTGCACGTTGCCTTCGTTGGTATGCCACCAGGCGACGTGCGCCTCGCCGATCAGCGTGAAATGCCAATCGCCGATTTGCCACCACGTCAGCTTCGGATCCCAGACCACGCCGAGGTCCAGTTTTTTCACGTGGTGATCCCCCGCGCCGCCGGCAACCTGCAAACCGAACTGATCGGCCGCCGCCAATCCCGAGACCCCCAGCAGCACCGCTGCCGACATGCTTTTCAGCGCCAGACCACGCAAAGCCTTCTTTTTGTTGTTCATCTAATACCCGCGCTCGCCGAACGTTGAACAATCTGTAACAGTTTTGCCTATTCTAAATTCAATCACGATCAGGCGGATCGTATGAAGAAATCTAAATTTTCGCAATTAGTCACTTCAAAATCCGCAAATATCGACCAGTTACGAGCATGAAGCTCCGTCGCTCGGTAAGTTCTACGGCTCGCACACGGCGCGCAAAAGGAGCGTATGATGACTATCAGAAAGCGAATTTCAATAGGAATATGCGGAACTTGGATGTCCCTACGGGCTCTAAGTATTAGCACTCGGGAAATCAGAGTGCTAACATCCAACGCTGGAGTCGTTACCTGAATACGCTATTGTCTGATTCCAAAGGAGTTTCTTACGTGAGCCATGCAATGACCCTTCCGAGTACTTTGAGCCCGTCGTCGGCTAAGGCCGCTTCGGCAGGTGCACTGGCGCTCTCGCATTCCTCGCTGCTGCCCGGTCAGTTGGGCAATATCGACGCCTACATCCAGGCCGTCAATCGGATTCCGATGCTGACGCCGGCGGAAGAACGCCAGTTCGCCACCGAATTTCGCGAGCAGGGCAACCTCGAGTCCGCGCGCCGTCTCGTCCTGTCGCATTTGCGGCTGGTCGTGTCGATCGCGCGCAACTATCTCGGTTATGGCCTGCCGCACGCCGACCTGATCCAGGAAGGCAATATCGGCCTGATGAAGGCGGTGAAGCGCTTCGATCCGGAGCAAAATGTGCGCCTTGTGTCGTACGCCATGCACTGGATTAAGGCCGAGATCCATGAATACATCCTGCGCAACTGGCGCATGGTGAAGGTCGCCACCACCAAGGCGCAGCGCAAGCTGTTCTTCAACCTGCGCAGCCACAAGCAGGGCTTGGGTGCATTCACGCCGGACGAGATCGAAGGTCTCGCCAAAGAGCTGAACGTGAAGCGCGAGGAAGTGGCCGAGATGGAAACGCGGCTATCCGGCGGCGATATCGCGCTTGAGGGCCAGGTCGAAGACGGTGAAGAGTCGTACGCGCCGATCGCCTACCTTGCCGACTCGCATAACGAGCCGACCGCCGTGCTGGCTTCGCGTCAGCGCGACAAGCTGCAAACCGACGGTATCGCGAGCGCGCTGGATGCACTGGACGCCCGCAGCCGCCGCATCATCGAGGCGCGCTGGCTGAAGGTGGAAGACGACGGCTCGGGCGGCTCGACGCTGCACGAACTGGCCGACGAATTCGGTGTATCCGCCGAACGGATTCGCCAGATCGAAGCAAGCGCAATGAAGAAGATGCGTGGCGCATTGACCGAGTATGCGTAAGGCCTGAAGAAGTTCGAGCGAGCCGGGGGTCGCCCGGCGTACGCTAACCAATCCGCCACAAAGCCCCGCCCATCGCAAGATGGCGGGGCTTTTTTCTGCCCGCACAGCGAAGCACCGCGCTCCGCGCGCAAAGTGCGTATTGACTCAGAAACGGACTCAGAAACGCGGCCGGCCGGCATGCGTTTCTTGACGTACCTCAATTCACATAGCAATACTGCATAAACGGTGTGACTTTCGCGACCCAATGCCGCAGCGTCGACCTCACGCGCGCAAGGTCCTGCTTCTAGAATCGGGATGCACTCGCCGGGCCGCTCGAGCGGCCTGGATCCAGCCGGATTAACCGGTGTGAAGTCGCCATCGACCGATCATGACCATAGCCCTCAATCGCAATAACCGCCCCCGCCCGAGCCTGCGTCAACGGCTCGCCGGCTGGGCGCGCGGTCCGACGCTGGCGCGGGATATCGCCATCGTCCTCGCCATCAAATTCGCTCTGCTGATGGTGCTCAAGTACGCGTTCTTCAATCATCCCCAGGCGGAGCATATGTGGCTGCCGCCTGAACAAGTCACGCAGGCGCTGTTGTCAGCGCCTGCCTCGCATCCGTCCCAAGGTGATCAACATGCCCGTTAGCGAAGTCGTAGAACTGTCGCGCCTCCAGTTCGCCATCACGGCGCTTTATCACTTTCTGTTCGTGCCGCTCACGCTTGGCCTGTCCTGGCTGCTCGTCATCATGGAGTCCGTCTATGTGATGACGGGCAAGCAGATTTACAAAGACATGACCCAGTTCTGGGGCAAGCTGTTCGGCATCAACTTCGCGATGGGCGTCACCACCGGTCTCACGCTGGAATTCCAGTTCGGCACCAACTGGTCGTACTACTCGCACTATGTCGGTGATATTTTCGGCGTGCCGCTTGCTGTTGAAGGTTTGATGGCGTTCTTCCTCGAGTCGACCTTCGTCGGGCTGTTCTTCTTCGGCTGGAAGCGGCTCTCGAAAGTGCAGCACGTGACGGTCACCTTCCTCGTCGCGCTCGGCTCGAACCTGTCCGCACTCTGGATTCTGGTCGCCAACGGCTGGATGAACAATCCGGTCGGCGCCACCTTCAATTACCAGACCATGCGCATGGAACTCGACAGCATCTTCTCCGTGCTGTTCAATCCAGTCGCGCAAGTGAAGTTCGTGCACACGGTATCGGCCGGTTACGTGACGGCGTCGATGTTCGTGCTGGGCGTGTCGTCGTGGTATCTGCTGAGGCGCCGTGACACCGAATTCGCCTTGCGTTCGTTCGCCATCGCCGCCGGTTTCGGTCTGGCGTCGACGTTGTGCGTGATCGTACTCGGCGACGAATCCGGCTACCGTACCGGCGAAGTCCAGCAGGTGAAGCTGGCCGCGATCGAATCCGAATGGGAAACCGCGCCCGCGCCGGCACCGTTCACGATCATTGGCATTCCGAATCAGAAGGAAGAGCGCACTGACTACGCCATCCGGATTCCGTACGCGCTCGGCCTCATCGCCACGCGTTCGATCGACGAACCGGTGATCGGCCTGAAAGATCTGATGGCCCAGAACGAAGTGCGCATCAAGAACGGCATGCTGGCCTACGCCGCGCTGCAGAAGCTCAAGCAAGGCGACGTCACCGACGAAGCCAAGGCCGACTTCGACGCGCACAAGAAAGACCTCGGCTATGGGCTGATGCTCAAGCAGTTCACCGCGAACGTAACCGACGCCACGCCGGATCAGATCACCCAGGCTGCCAGGAAGACGATTCCGCCCGTCGTGCCCGTGTTCTTCTCGTTCCGTTTGATGGTGGGCCTCGGCATCCTGTTCCTCGCCACCTTCGTGCTGGCGTTCTGGTTCTGCGCGCAACGCTCGCTGCTGCTGCAAAAGCGCCGCTGGTTCCTGCGCTGGGCCGTATGGGCGATTCCGCTGCCGTGGCTCGCGGCTGAATTCGGCTGGATCGTCGCTGAAGTGGGCCGTCAACCGTGGACCATTGCCGGCATTCTGCCGACCAACCTGTCCGCGTCGAGTCTGACGCCGGGCGATCTGTATCTGAGTATCGCCGGCTTCGTGGTGTTCTACACCGTGCTGTTCATCATCGAAATCATGCTGATGTTCAAGTACGCGCGGCTCGGACCTTCGTCGCTGCACACCGGGCGCTATCACCACGAACTGCAACAGCCGCTGCCGACCAATACGGCCGCATGATTCGCCGCCACTCTGCTTCAAGGGAAAAATCATCATGGATTACGCAACCCTCAAACTGATCTGGTGGGTGCTGATCGGCGTACTGCTGATCGGCTTCGCGCTCACCGACGGCTTCGACATGGGCGCGGCGATTCTGCTGCCGTTCATCGGCAAGACCGACGCCGAGCGGCGCATCGTCGTGAACACGGTCGGCGCGACGTGGGAAGGCAATCAGGTATGGCTCATCACGGCGGGCGGCGCGATGTTCGCCGCGTGGCCGCTGGTGTACGCGGCGTCGTTCTCCGGCTTCTATTTCGCGATGCTGCTCGTGCTGTTCGCGCTGTTCTTCCGGCCGGTCGGCTTCGACTATCGCAGCAAGCGTGAAGACCCGCGCTGGCGCAGCGCGTGGGACTGGGCGCTGTTCGTCGGCGGCTTCGTGCCGGCGCTGGTGTTCGGCGTCGCGTTCGGCAACTTGCTGCAAGGCGTGCCGTTCTCGTTCGATACCGATTTGCGCGTCACGTATCACGGCGGCTTCTTCGCGCTGCTCAACCCGTTCGCCGTGCTGTGCGGCCTCGTCAGCGTCTCGATGCTGGCCGCGCACGGCGCAGCCTTCGTGAAGATGAAGACGGACGGCATCGTCGCCGAGCGTGCTTCGCTGGCGCTGCGGATCGCATCGCTCACCGGCGTGGTGCTGTTCCTGATCGCCGGCGCGCTGATCGCAACGATGATCGGCGGCTATCAGATCGTCGACGCCGCGCCGTTCGATACGGTCGCCAATCCGCTGATGAAGAGCGTGATCGGTGCGCCGGGCCTGTGGCTCACCAACTACGCGAACTATCCGTGGATGGTGGCCGCGCCGGTGGCGGGTCTCGCCGGCGGCGTGCTGGCGTTGTTGCTCGCGCGCTCGCGCTTCGAAAAAAGCGCGTTCCTGTCGACCTCGCTGATGATCATCGGCGTCATCCTGACGGCAGGCTTCTCGATGTTCCCGTTCATCATGCCCTCGTCACTCGACGGCCGCAGCAGTCTTACCGTGTGGGATTCGACCTCGAGCCGCATGACGCTGCAGATCATGCTGGTGGCGGTGGTTATTTTCCTGCCGCTCATTCTGATCTACACGAGCTGGGTCTATCGCGTGATGCGAGGCAAGGTGACCGCGGCGGCGCTCGAAGAAAATCACCATTCGATGTATTGATCAGGAATACGATTAACAGGAGTTTGCGATGTGGTATTTCAGTTGGCTTCTCGGAATTGGCGTGGCGTTGGCGTTCGGCATCATCAACGTAATGTGGCTGGAATCGCGCCGGCCGGTGGAAGCGGGAGAGCGGAAAGCGCGTTGACCAATCCGCTGCCAGCAGGCGCAAGCCGGTAAACGCAAAAGCGGCACCTTGATTCAAGGTGCCGCTTTTTTATCGCCGTTTTATCGGGAAGAGAAGCGCGAAGAAGAAGCGCAGCGGCAGAACGGCGCAGAGGCCGCTCCATCACACTGTATCAAGCAGGCAAAGGCGTCGCGCCGCCGCTCGCGGGCGCCAGACGCGTGGCCAGTTGCGCGGCGTAGCGCTGCGCAGACTCGCCGACGACGATATGAAACGTGTCCGCCGACACCCATGCCGTATCGAGCGCAGCCAGACGCTGACGATCCACGGCCGACGGATCGCGCACGACGATACGCAAACGCGTCGCCGCGACCGCATCCAGCGACACCACGTTGCCCGCGCCGCCGAACACGGCGAGCCAGCGCAGCGGGTCCGGATCGAGCGGACCGCCTTGAGCGCTCGCGGCCGTAGTCACAGTAGCCGCAACTGCAGCAGGCGCGGGAGCGGATGCAGCAACAGGCTTCACCGCCTCGCCCCCACCCTGCGCGATCACCGTGCGGATTTCGTCCGCGATGATGTCCGCTTCCGGTCCGATGATCACCTGCACGTTGGTCGCGCCGCGCTTGAGCACACCACGCGCGCCGATCGTCTTCAGTTCGTTTTCCGACACCTTGTTCGAATCGACCACCGACAGACGCAGACGCGTCGTGCAGGCATCCACCACCGACAGATTCGACGCGCCGCCCAGCGCGGCGATATAACGCTGCGCGCGAGGCACGGCTGCACCTGCCACCGGCGAAACGAAACCGCCAGCGGTAAACGATTCGACCTGTTCATCGGCGGCTGCGGGTTCGCGGCCCGGCGTCGCCATGTTGAATTTGCGGATGAAGAAACGGAACAGGCCGTAGTACAACAGCGAGTACACAAGGCCGATCGGAATCGCCCACCAGCCCCTGATCGACAGGCCGTAGTTCAGCACGTAGTCGATCGCGCCGGCGGAGAATGTGAAGCCGAGGTGAATACCGAGCGCCGAGCAGACCGCGAGCGCGACGCCGGTGAGCAGCGCGTGGATCACATACAGCACCGGTGCGAGGAACATGAAGCTGAACTCGATCGGTTCGGTCACGCCCGTCAGGAACGAGGTGAGCGCCATCGAAAACAGCAGGCCGCCGACCACCGCGCGGCGTTCCTTCGGCGCTTCATGGAACATTGCCAGACAGGCAGCCGGCAGACCGAACATCATGACCGGGAAGAAGCCCGTCATGAACGTGCCCGCAGTGGGGTCGCCCGCGAAGAAGCGATGCAGGTCGCCCGTCACCGCGGCGCCGCCCGGCGGCGTGAACGTGCCGAACACGAACCACGTGAGCGAGTTCAGAATGTGATGCAAACCCGTGACCAGCAGCAAACGATTCAGCACGCCGAACACGAACGCGCCGAGCGCGCCCGCGGTGGTCAACCAGTGGCCGGCCGTATCGATCACGGCCTGCACCGGCTGCCACACGTAGCCGAACAGAATGCCGAGCGCGAGGCAGACCACCCCCGTGACAATCGGCACGAAGCGTTTCCCTCCGAAGAACGCGAGGTAATCGGGAAGCTTGATGTCCTTGTACTTGTTGTACAGCATCCCCGCGACGATACCGGCGATGATCCCCGACAGCACGCCCATGTTGAGCTTGTCGTTGATGTCCTTCATCACGGCCACTTCGATCAGATAACCGATCGCGCCCGCCAGCGCCGCAACGCCGTTATTGTCCTTCGCAAAGCCGACAGCGACGCCTATCGCGAACAGAAGCGGCAGGTTGTCGAAGATCGCGCCGCCCGCGTCGGCGATCATCTTGATGTTGAACACATCGGGCTGGCCGAGGCGCAGCAACAGGCCGGCGACGGGCAAAACCGCGATCGGCAGCATCAGTGCGCGGCCAAGGCGCTGAATCTTCAGAAACGGATTTCCATCCATTGATACCTCCACTCCTTTGTCTCGTGTAGTTGCGTAATTGCTTTACATGCTGGTTGAAATGTCGAGCTGACGGATCTGGCTTTTCAGACTGGTTGCGACGCAAGCGCCATCAGTCTTGCGGCCAGATTTCGCGGCTCAGGGCTCTTACCGCTTGTGCCGATTCGAGCGCCAGGGCGTCCTGGGCGCGCTGACGGCACAACTGATAATCGAGTTTGCGCACGCGCGCCTTGATGCCGGGCACGGATACGGGGTCAACGGACAGCTCCGTCACGCCGAGGCCGACGAGCAGCGGCACCGCGAGCGGATCGCCCGCCAGCGCGCCGCACACGCCGACCCACTTGCCGTGCTTGTCGGCGCCCTGCACCGCCGCTGAAACGAGGCGCAGCACGGCCGGATGCAGGCCGTCCGCCTGGGCGGCGAGGTCCGGCTGGCAGCGGTCCATCGCGAGCGTGTATTGCGTGAGATCGTTGGTGCCGATCGACAGGAAGTCCGCGTGCTTCGCCAGTTGATCGGCGAGCAGCGCCGCCGACGGCACTTCGATCATCACGCCGACTTCAATCTTCTCCGCGCGGCCGGCCTCGGCGGCAAGCTCGTCGATCCGCTTGCGCAGCCGCACGAGTTCGCCCACGTCCGTGACCATCGGCAGCAGGATGCGCACCTTGCCCAAGGGCTGAACTGCGAGCAGGCCGCGCAACTGGTCTTCGAGCAGATCCGGGCGCACCTGCGCGAGACGGATGCCGCGCAGACCGAGCGCCGGGTTCGGTTCGGGCGGCAGCGTCAGGTAATCGACTTCCTTGTCCGCGCCGACATCGAGCGTACGGATGATGGCCGTGCGGCCCTTCAGCGCTTCGACGATCGACTGATAGCTCTGGCGATGTTCGTCGACGGTCGGCGCCGCCTGGCGATGGATGAACAACAGTTCGGTGCGCAGCAGGCCTACGGCATCTGCGCCGTTGTCGACAGCAGTGGTTGCGTCCTCGAGTGTCGCGATGTTGGCGGCGACTTCGATCGCGCGGCCATCGCTGGTGGCGGCGGCTTGCTGCGACGTGCGGCGATTCACTTCGCGCACGCCGGCCAGACGCTCACGCTCGTTGCGCGCCCGTTCGACATCGAGTGCGCTCGGCGCGTATTCCAGACGGCCCGCCGTCGCGTCGACGACGACCTGCGTGCCGTCGGCGATCGCGTGCAGCGCGTCGCCCATCGCGACCAGCGCGGGAATGCCCGCCTGACGCGCGATGATCGCCGCGTGCGACGTCGCGCCGCCGCGCGCCATCACGAGCGCGGTGACACGCTTGCGATCCAGCGACGACAGATCGGACGGCGTGAATTCGTCCGCGCTCAGCACGGCTTCATCGGGCAGCGAGCGCGAAGCCGCGTTCGAGTAACCGAGCGCGCGCAGCACGCGCTTTTCGAGGTCGCGCAAGTCGGCGGCACGTTCGGCGAGCAGCGCATCGCCGACGTTCGACAGCACGCCGATCTGCGCACGGATCGCCTCGCGCCACGCGAAGCCCGCGCTCTTGCCGAGGCTGATCAGATCGCGCGCGGCGTCGATCAGCGTCGGGTCTTCGAGCAGCACGCGATGCACCGCGAAAATGCCCGCTTCGCCATGCGCGCCGCGTTGCGACGCGTCGCGCACGGTCGTGTTCAGTTCGGCGTCGACGGCGGCGATTGCCTTGTCGAGCGCACGGCTTTCGGCGGCGGGCGTATTGCCCGTCGTTTCCGGCGGATCGATGTCGGCGTCGTCCCAACGCACGAGCTTGCCGACAGCGATGCCGGGCGCCGCGCACACGCCCGCGAGCGTGTTCGGCGCGAGCGGCTCGCCCGTCTTCGGCGCGGCGGCAACGGGCGCCGGCGACAACTGGCGCGCGGGCTTTTCTTCCGCTTCGCCGTGCGCCTCGCGCGTCAGTTCGCGCACCACGGCCTCGACGGCCGCACCAGCCTGCGCGCCGATACCGACGATCTCGACCGTCGCACCCTGCCCCGCGCCCAGGCCGAGCAAGCCAACGACGCTTTCGATCGCCGCCTTCTTGCCTTCGAAACGCACTTCGACACGCGCATCGAGACCGCGCGCCGCTTCACGGGCGCGCGCCGCCGGACGCGCATGCAGACCGCCAGCATGTTCGAGCACGATCGTCTGGCGCGCTTCTTCACTGACGCTCGACGCTTCGCGCGATGCCGCCACGGCCGCGCCGTCGCGCACGCGCAGCGTGAGGAGCGGCGACTGGCCTGCCTTGAGCACGCCATCAGCCGCAGCGCGCTCGACGATCTCGAACGCATCCGAGTTCGCAATCGCGATCACCGACACGAGACTCGGCGCACTGCGCGCAACCGCGTCCTGATCGAACTCGATCAGGACGTCGCCGGTGCGCACGCTCGCACCCTGCTCGATCAGCGGCGCGAAGCCCTTGCCGTTCAGCTCGACCGTGTCGATACCGATATGCAGCAGGATTTCGGCGCCTTCTGCCGTCGTGATCGTGACGGCGTGGCCGGTACGCGCCAGATGCATCACGACGCCGTCGCACGGCGCAACGAGCTTGCCTTCCAGCGGATCGATACCGATGCCGTCGCCGAACATGCCGCCCGAAAACACCGGGTCGGGCACCTTCGCGAGCGGGACGACGGGACCCGTCATCGGCGCGAGCAGGACAATATGGCCTTCGGAATGGCTCTTCAAACGGGACTCCTCGACACGTCGCATCTGCATCTCTCGATCAATGAGTTTCGGTGACTTTCATCAGATGGCGCGGCGCATCAGGATTGCGTCCGCGAGCGGCGGCGAGGCCGGCAGCCATCACATAGAAAGAAAGGATTGCGGCAATCGGATCGAGCGCGGCATGCGCCGTCGATAAGAGCGGCAAGGTGGCTTCGGGCACGTCGTCCGGTGCGGCGAGCAGCACGCGCGCGCCACGTGCCTGCATGTCGCGTGCGAGCTGCAACAGGCCTGCCTGCTCCGGTCCGCGCGGTGCGAACACGAGCAGCGGATAGTCGCGGTCGATCAGTTCCATCGGGCCGTGACGCACTTCGGCGCTCGAAAACGCCTCGGCCTGGATGCCCGACGTTTCC
>WNGR01000112.1_pt1 | contig 79624 bp, 77 predicted proteins | sample 5407581 | NCBI WGS metagenome assembly WNGR01 (sample SAMN13153383, study PRJNA577476) | soil metagenome | isolation source: 80 cm soil or saprolite under Garry oak tree replicate 2 | place: USA:California | collected 2016-06-15
CGCGGAACACCCCGCACGTCCACGCCTATTCTTCATGCAAATCGCCGTTTCGAACAGTCCGGTGCTCACGCGCGCTGCGCCAGCCGCCGCACGAAGCGGTCGCCGACGAACTGCACGGCCGTCACGATGACGATCAGCAATACGATCACCGTCACCATCACGGCGGTATCGAAACGCTGATAGCCATAGCGGATCGCCAGATCGCCGAGGCCGCCCGCGCCGACCGCGCCCGCCATCGCGGAGGAGCCGATCATCGCCACCACGGTAATCGTGAAGCCGCCGAGAATGCCGGGCAGCGCTTCAGGCAACAGCACATGCCAGATGATATGGCGGCGCTGAGCGCCCATCGCCTGCGCAGCTTCGATCAAACCGCGGTCCACTTCACGCAGGCTCACTTCGGCCACGCGCGCAAAGAACGGAATCGCCGCGATGCTCAGCGGCACGATGGCGGCCCATACGCCGATTGTCGTGCCGATCAGCAAGCGTGTCAGCGGCAGCAGCGCGACCAGCAGGATGATGAACGGCGTGGAGCGAAACACGTTGACGAGCGCACCGAGCGTACTGTTCACCGCGCGCTTTTCGAAGATGCCGCCGCGTGTCGTGGTCACCAGCACGAGTGCCAAGGGAATGCCGACCAACGCCGCGACGAACCCGGATACGCCGACCATCACGATGGTGTCGCGAATCGCGTCCACAAGTTCGGAAAGCCAAAGATCAGACATAGCCGAGCACCTCGACATGATTGGCGTATCGACGCGCGCGCTCGACGAGCGTCGCGATCTGCTTTTGCACGGTGCCGTCCGCGTTCGCGCGCACTTGCGCAGACACGATCAGACGCCCTTGCGCATGCCCCTGAATCCTGTCGATGCCGCCATGCACGAAACTCACTCGGCCGCCTTCAACGCTCAACGCGGAAGTCAGCCCACCGAGATCCGGCTCGCGAGCGTCGGCTCCGGTGAAACGCACGTCGAGCAGAATCCGCGCGTCTGTCTGCGCGATTTCGTGCAAAGGCTTGACGCGTTCAGCGAGATCCGCGGGCAAGTCGTACACCAGCGTACGCAGCAGCGCGCGCGTCGCGTCGTGTTGCGGGTCGCCGAACACGCGCCACACCGGTCCGGTTTCCACCACTTCGCCGCGCTCGATCACGGCAACCGTATCGCAGACCTCGCGAATCACCTGCATTTCGTGCGTGATCAATACGATGGTCAGGTTGAGCCGCTGATTGATGTCGCGCAGCAACGCGAGAATCGCTTGCGTCGTTTCCGGATCGAGTGCGGACGTGGCTTCGTCGCAAAGCAGAATCGCCGGATCGGTCACCAATGCGCGCGCGATGCCGACGCGCTGTTTCTGGCCGCCCGACAAGCTCGCCGGATAAGCGTCGCGCTTCGCGGACAAGCCAACCAGTTCGAGCAGCGCGTCAACCTTTTTGTCGATCGCCGCTTTCGGGGCGCCGGCAATTTTCAGCGGCAACGCGATATTCTCACGCACTGTTTTCGCGGAAAGCAGGTTGAAGTGCTGAAACACCATGCCGATGCGCCGCCGCAACGTCACGAGGCCCCGCTCGTCGAGGTCGCCGACGCTCACGCCGTTCACGCGCACGCTGCCGGAGCTCGGTTTTTCCAGACCGTTGACGAGCCGCAGCAGCGTGGACTTGCCTGCGCCGCTGCGGCCGATAATGCCGAACACTTCGCCGTGCGCCACGTTCAACGTAACGTTCGCGAGCGCCGCGGTCGGCACGCCACGCGTGTTGGCGAACACCTTGCCTACGTCATCGAATACCACGGCGGCTTGCGTCGTCTGATTCGAACCATGATTCGATGCAAGGGACGGCGCGTCTTCAATGAACTGCGGCACGTCGAATAGATTGGCCATTGCTTCGCTCCTCTCAGGCATCCACTGCGGTTGACACGCTGTTTTGCGCATGACGCCGATGCCGCGCGCCGGCATGCACGCCGGGCAGACGCGCGCGGCCGCCGCCGAACAGCTTCTCGCGCAGCGTCGGCGCGGGATCGTAGTCTTCCTTATAGACGCCGCGATTCTGCAACTCCGGCACCACCAGATTCACGAAATCCTCGAACGATTCGGGCATCACCGTGCGCGTCAGATTGAAACCGTCGACACCTGCTTCCTCGATCCACGACACGAGTTCGTCCGCGATCTGCTGCGGCGAGCCGACCACCGGTTTCGCGCGACCGCCGAGCGTCATCTGTTCGAGCACCTTGCGCTTGGTCCACACCCCGCTCACGCTCTTCTTCGAAATCGCTTCGACGGCCGATTGCATCGACTCGGTCTTCACATACGAGATCGGCTCGTCCAGCCCGTATTGCGAGAAGTCGATGCCGGTGGAGCTCGAGAAATGCGCGATGCCGCCTTCGGCGCTGGCATAACGCCTGTACTCCTCGAATTTTTCCTGCGCCGCGCGTTCCGTTTCGCCGACGACAACCGTGATACCCGCGAAGATTTTTATATCGTCCGGCGCGCGGCCAAAGCTCACCGCACGCGCGCGGATGTCGTCGACGATGGAGCGCGTGAGCTGCTTGTTCTGTCCGCCGACAAACACGCATTCCGCGTGACGTGCCGCGAAATCGACGCCGCGGCTCGACGAACCAGCCTGGTAAAGAACCGGCGTGCGTTGCGGCGACGGCTCGCTCAAATGAATGGCATCGATCGAATAATACGGACCGTCATGCTTCACGCGATGCACCTTGTCCGGATGCGAGAAGATGCGCGCCGCGCGGTCGCGCACCACCGCGTCGTCTTCCCAGCTTTGCTCCCAGAGCTTATAGACCACGTCCATGTAATCGTCGGCGCGATCGTAGCGGTCGTCGTGGCTGATCTGCTGCGCGAGCCCCATGCCGCGCGCCGCACTGTCCAGATAGCCGGTGACGATGTTCCACCCCACCCGCCCCCTGGTCAGATGATCGAGCGTCGACATGCGGCGCGCGAACAGATACGGCGGCTCGTAAGTCAGATTCGACGTGACGCCGAAGCCGATATGCCTGGTAACGTGCGCCATCGCGGGCACGATCAAGGACGGATCGTTGATCGGAATCTGCACCGATTCGCGCAACGGCGTTTCGGGGCCACCCTGATAAACATCGTATACGCCGACGATGTCCGCGAGAAAAATGCCGTCGAACTTGCCGCGCTCGAGCGTCTGCGCAAGACCCGTCCAATAGTCGAGATCGGTGTAATGCGCAGAGCGGTCGCGCGGATGCGTCCACAAGCCATGATTGATATGGCCGACGGCATTCATGTTGAACGCGTTCAGCAAGATCTTTTTCTTCGCCATCGTGCGGCTCCTTTCCTTTCCAGCTACGGCTAACCGCTTTCCTTACCAGGCGACGGCGTAAAGCGTGCCGAAGGCTTTATCGAGCGCGGCGCGCACGGCCGGCGAATGCTGATAGATCGAGATGAACTTGCGGATACGCGGATCGTTCGCGCTTTCCGGACGCACGACCCACTGGATCGCGTAGTTCTTGTTTTCCAGACCGTCGAACAGCAGCGCGCTATTCGGATCGGTGGTGCCCGCGAGCTTGATGAAGCTCGGGTAGCCTTGCGCGAGGTCGACATCGTCGAGCGAGCGGGCCAGTTGCGACGCTTCGAGTTGAACGATTTTCAGATGCTTCGGGTTGTCGATGATGTCGAGCGTCGTGGCACGATAGTCGATACCGGGCGTCAGCTTGATGAGACCGGCGCGCTGCAGCAACAACAGTCCACGCCCGCCGTTGACCGGATCGTTGGCAATCGCGACGGTGGCGCCGTTCTTCAGTTCGTCGAAGCGCTTGATCTTCTTCGAGTACAAGCCGATCTTCATGATCGTGCCCGGCGCGATCGCGACAAAGTTATAGCCGCCCTGCTTCTTCGCGTTCTCGAGAAACGGAATGTGCTGAAAGTAGTTGACGTCGATGTCCTTGTTGGCGAGCGCCGCGTTCGGCGTATTCCAGTCGGTGAACTCGATGATCTTCACGTCGAGCCCCTGCTCTTTCGCCTCGCGCGCGGCAACTTTGAGCGCCTCGATTTGCGGGCTGGTGGCAGTGCCGATCTTCAGCGTGGGCGCGTCGGCCGCGGGTGCCGACGTGGCAAACAACGCCAGCGCGAGACCGAATGCGCCGAAGAGCGTGCGAGCCGGCGCATGGAAAAAGCGCCGCACGGTGGACAGAAAAATGCGCATGGTGAGCTCGAAGAGTTAGGACGTATGTGTTTTGAGGCGAGCCGGTCCAACGGCAAGCGGCGACGCATGCCGGAGAACATCGGGCAACGGAAATCCGCAACGCGCGGGTTAGCCGGCGCGGCGCAGTGACAGGACGCGCTGATCGCTCAGCGCGGACAGCGGAAAGTCGGACAGGTCATCGCCTCTCTCCAGATGAGGTGCGAATCATGATAGAGGGGGCGAAACCGGCGGTCTACGAACGGATTTTTGGAAGGAAAGCGGGAAAAATGATTTGGGATGGTGAGAATGAAGGGGAATTCTTGAAAACCGCGTTTTTTCGCAGCCACAGCCCAATAAAAAACGCCGGGCCGCGCAATCGCGCGCCCCGGCGTCCACCACCAATAACTGATTTAAAAACCTACCGCTTCGCCACCTGTTCCGCCAACGCAGAGGCAGAAGCAGACACAGGAACAGCAGCCGAATCCGAAGCCGGCGCAACCGACCCAACCGTGGCATCCGGCGCCTTCACCTCACTCCATCCGCCGCCCAACGCTCGAATCAGATTAACCGTCGCCACCGCCTGCGTGCCCGACAAATGACTCGCCTGCAGTTGCGAGGTCAGCACCTGCCGCTCGCCGTCGATCACATCCAGATAGCTGACCGCGCCCTCGGTGTACTGCGTGCGCGACAGATGCGCCGCCCGCTGCGATGCCTGCACCGCATTGTTCTGCTCGCGCATCTGATCGTCGAGCAAACGCAGATCGGCCAGGTTGTCCTCCACCTCGCGGAACGCCACCAGCACCTGCTGACGATATTGCGCGACGTCCTCGTCATACTTCGAGCGAGCTTGCGCGAGGTTTGCCTTGCGGCGGCCGCCGTCGAACAGAGGCAATGTCAACGCCGTACCGGCAAACGGTCCAAGAATGAACGCGCGGCTCGACCACATGAACAGATCGCCCAAAGTCGCCGACTCATAACCGAACGCTCCCGTGATATCGAGCTTCGGGAAGAACGCCGACTTAGCCAGGCCCACGCGCGCGTTCGCCGCGGCCATCGCCCGCTCCGCCGCCGAAATGTCCGGCCGACGTTCGAGCAAAGCCGAAGGCAAACCAGGCGGCACACGCATCGTCACCGGAACAAGCGGCGCTTCAGCGAACGAGAAATCCGCCGGCGGCTTGCCGAGCAGAATCGCGAGGCTATGTTCCGACGCCGCCCGCTGACGCGCCACGCCCACCGCATCGGCACGCGCGCTCGCCAGTTCATTGCGGGCGCGCGAAACGTCCAGTTCACCGATATCGCCTTCCTTGAAACGCCGTTCGACCAGCTTCAGCGTATCCTCGCGCAGCGCCACGGTACGGCGGTACAGGACCTGATCCGTGTCGAGCTCGCGCAACTGAAAATAGTTCTGCGCGACGTCGGCTTGCAACGACAACTGCACCGAACGGAACAGCGCTTCGCTTTGCTGCTCGTCCGCGCGCGACGCGTTCACGTTCGAACCGACGCGCCCGAACAGATCGGCCTCGTACGACGCGCCCACTTGCGCGCGCCAGATCGTGCCCGTCGTGCCGCCCACGCTATCCGGCTGGAATTGCGATGCCGCCGACGCGCGCTCGCGCGTCGGGCCGAAGCCCGCATCGAACTTGGGAAACCAGTCCGACCTCGCCGCCTGCGTCACCGCGCGCGCCTGTTGCACGCGCGCCGCCGCCGCCTTCAGATCCTGGTTCGCGGCGGCCGCCTGCTCTTCCAGCGCGTTCAATTGCGGGTCGCCGAAAATCGCCCACCATTCGCCGCGATGCGCGTCGTCGGCGGGCTGGGCCTGCTTCCACGTGCCGGTGTCCTGTGCGGAAGCGGTTGGCGTTTCCTTGAACGCAACCGGCGTATCCATCTCCGGGCGCTTATACGTGGGCTCCACCGAGCAGGCGGCGAGCAGCGCGACCAGCAAACCGCTGGTAGCCGCCCGGCCCCACCCGCTCAAAGATTCAAAGCGTTTCATTATTGTTTTCTCCTCAAGCGTCCGTCACCGGCGCGCCATAGTGCGGCGCATCCTTCTGCGCGACGTGAATCGTTCCACCCGCCAGCGTACGCAGCACCACATAGAACACAGGGGTCAGCATCAAGCCGAACAGCGTCACGCCGAGCATGCCGAAGAACACCGCGATACCCATCGCGTGACGCATTTCCGAACCGGCTCCGCTCGACAGCACCAGCGGCACCACACCCATGATGAACGCGATCGACGTCATCAGAATCGGCCGCAGACGCATGCGGCTCGCCTCGATTGCCGCCGAGAGCGGCGTATGTCCGTCATGTTCGAGTTCGCGTGCGAACTCGACGATCAGAATCGCGTTCTTCGCCGACAACCCCACCAGCACCATCAAACCGATCTGCGTGAAGATGTTGTTGTCGCCATGCGTGAGCCACACGCCGGTCAACGCGGACAGCACGCTCATCGGCACGATCAGGATCACCGCGAGCGGCAGGGTCAGGCTTTCATACAGCGCGGCCAGCACGAGGAACACGAGCAGCACGCTGATCGGGAACACCCACAAGCCTGCATTGCCGGCGAGGATCTGCTGATACGTCAGGTCGGTCCATTCGAGCTTCACGCCATGCGGCAGGACTTCCGCCGCCACGCGTTCGGCCGCGGCCTGCGCCTGACCCGACGAGAAGCCCGGCGCCGGTCCACCGTTGATGTCGGCGGCCGTATAGCCGTTGTAACGCACCACCATTTCCGGACCGTACGTCGGCGTCACCGTCACCAGCGACGACAACGGCACCATGTCGCCCGCCGCATTACGCGTCTTCAGTTGCAGGATGTCGTCGGCGCGTTGACGGAACGGCGCGTCCGCCTGCACCCGCACCTGATACACACGGCCGAAGCGGTTGAAGTCGTTCACATACAGCGAGCCCAGATAGATCTGCATCGTGTTGAACACGTCCGTGACCGGCACGCCGAGTTGCTTGGCCTTCACGCGATCCAGGTCGACGTTCAATTGCGGCACGTTGATCTGATAGCTGGAGAAGGTCGGGCCGAGTTCAGGCGTTTGCGCCGCCTTCTTCACGAATGCCTCCGCTGCCTTGTTCAACTCCGCGTAACCGAGCGCGCCGTGATCCTCCAGCTGCATCTTGAAGCCGCCGAGCGTGCCGAGACCGAGCACCGGCGGCGGTGGGAACACCGCAACAAACGAATCCTTGATCGCGCCATATTGCTGGTTCAACGCACCGGCAATCGCACCCGCCGAGAGCTTTTTGTCGCCACGCTCCTTGAAGGGCTTGAGCGTCACGAACACGATGCCCGCGCTCGAACTATTGGTGAAGCCGTTCACCGACAAACCCGGGAACGCCACCGCGCTTTCCACGCCCTTTTGCTTGAGCGCAATCGCGCTCATATCGCGGATCACTTTTTCCGTGCGATCCAGCGATGCGCCGTTCGGCAATTGCGCAAAGGCAATCAGGTACTCCTTGTCCTGCGCCGGCACGAAACCGCCTGGCACGACGCGCGAGATCAGCACCGTTGCGCCCAGCAGGATCGCGTACACCGCGAGCATGGCGCCCTTACGGCGCAGCACCCCGGTCACGCCGCGGCCATAGGCCGTCGAGCCGCGATGAAAGACCTTGTTGAAGCCCTTGAAAAAGCGGCCCAGTACACGGTTCATCACACGCGTCAGAAAGTCTTCCTTCGCGCCATGGCTGCGCAACAGCATCGCGGAGAGCGCCGGCGACAACGTGAGCGAGTTGAATGCCGAGATCACCGTCGAGATCGCGATGGTCATCGCGAACTGCTTGTAGAACTGGCCCGTCAAGCCGGTCATGAAGGCCAGCGGCACGAACACGGCGACCAGCGTCAGCGCGATGGCGATAATCGGCCCGCTCACTTCCTGCATCGCCTTATACGTCGCGTCACGCGCACTCAGCCCGTTCTCGATGTTCCGCTCGACGTTCTCCACCACCACGATCGCATCGTCCACCACGATCCCGATGGCGAGCACCATCCCGAACAATGACAACGCGTTGATCGAGAAGCCGAACGCGAGCAGCAGTGAGAACGTCCCCACGATCGACACCGGCACCGCGATCAACGGAATGATCGAAGCACGCCACGTCTGCAGGAACACGATCACGACGATCACCACCAGCGCGATGGCCTCGAGCAGCGTATGCACGACCGCTTCGATACTCGAGCGCACGAACTGCGTCGGGTCATAGACGATCTTGTATTCGACGCCCGCCGGCATGTCTTCCGCGAGTTCCTTCATCGCGGAGCGAACCTGATCCGAAATCGCGAGCGAGTTCGCACCCGGCGCCTGGTTGATGGCGAGCGCCACCGCCGGCTTGTTGTCGAGCAGCGAACGCAGGCCGTATTCGGAAGCCGCAAGCTCGACGCGGGCAATGTCACGCAGATACGTCACGCCGCCATCCGGCGCGGTCTTGACGATGATGTCGCCGAATTCACCCTCAGTCCTCAAACGGCCGCGCGCATTCACCGACAACTGCAACTGCGTGCCCGGCACGGAAGGCGATGCGCCGATCACACCGGCCGCCACCTGAATGTTCTGCTCACGAATCGCGTTGACCACTTCGGTCGCCGTCAAGCCACGCTGCGCGACTTTCTGCGGATCGAGCCACACGCGCATCGCGTAGTCGCCCGAACCCCACAACTGCACTTCGCCGACGCCCTGAATCCGCGCGAGCCGGTCCTTGACGTTGAGCAGCGCGTAATTGCGCAGATACGTCATGTCGTAGCGATTGTTCGGCGAGATCAGGTGGACCACCATCGTCAGCGTAGGCGAACTCTTGATGGTCGTGATGCCGAGCCGTTGCACGTCTTCCGGCAGACGCGGCAGCGCCTGGTTGACGCGGTTCTGCACCAGTTGCGTCGCGAGGTCCGGATTGGTGCCGAGCTTGAAGGTGACCGTGAGCGTGAGATTGCCGTCGCTATTCGCTTGCGACTGCATGTACAGCATGTTCTCCACGCCGTTGATCTGCTCTTCGAGCGGCGCGGCGACGGCTTCGGCGATTACCTTCGGATTCGCGCCCGGATACTGCGCGTGCACGACCACCGACGGCGGCACCACTTCCGGGTACTCCGAAATCGGCAGCTTGAAGAGCGCAATGATGCCGCCCAGCAGAATCAATACCGATAGCACGCCGGCAAAGATCGGCCGATCGATGAAGAATTTGGATATGTTCATGGGAAGCTCTTAACGTTGGAGCATGCGCCGCGCGTTTCGAGCCGCGGCGCGCGAGGCTCACGAATTCTTGTCCGCTTTCGCGCGCGCCTGCGCGAGCGGCGCGCTGTTCGGGTCCTGATCGGTCGTCATCGGCACCATGTGTGCGCGCACCGAATCGCCCGGACGCACACGCTGAATGCCGTTCACCACGATCCGGTCGCTGGCTTTCAGGCCGCCCTTGACGACGCGCAGATTGCCCTGCATGCCGCCCACAGCGATCTCGCGATACACGACGTGATTGCCCTGATCGACCACCAGCACGAACTTCTTGTCCTGATCGGTGCCCACCGCGGCATCGTCGATCAGCAGGGCCGGATGCGGCTCGCTGCCGCCGACCTTCACGCGCGCGTAGAGACCGGGAATCAATGCACCATCCTGGTTATCGAAGCGCGCGCGCACCCGGATCGTGCCCGACGACGTATCGAGCCGGTTGTCCACCGATTCGATCGTGCCGCTGCGCGAGTAGCCGCTTTCGTCCGCGAGACCGAGTTCCACCGGCACCTTGCTGCCGTCTTTCGCGCGGCTCAGGTATTGCAGGTAGGTTTGTTCGTCCGCGTCGAACGATGCGTAGATCGGCGAAACCGACACGAGCGTGGTGAGCGGCGTCGAACCCGCGCCCGCCGACACCACGTTGCCCACCGTGATTTCCGCACGCGACACGCGGCCCGACACGGGCGCCACGATCTTCGTGTAGCCCAGATTGATGCGGGCGGTTTCAAGCGCGGCTTGCGCGGCCTTCAGGTTGGCGCTCGCTTCGCGCGCGGCGTTCTGCTTCTCGTCGTAATCGCGCTTGGCGATCGCGTTGTCGGTGATCAGGCGTTGCGCGCGCTCCCAATCGCTTTGCGTGTAACCGGTGCGAGCCTGCGCGGCCGCGAGCTGCGCGGCCGCGCGATCCACTTCCGCCGCGTACGGGCGCGGGTCGATCACGAACAGCGTGTCGCCCTTCTTCACGAGCGCGCCGTCCTTGAAGTTGACGGACACGATGGTGCCGGGCACCTGCGAACGGACGTCCACTTTTTCGACGGCTTCGAGGCGCCCCGAATAGGTTTGCCAGTCGGTAATCGTCTTTTGCACCACAGTGGCCACATCGACTTCCGGCACGATGGTCGGCGCGGCCGGCGAGCTTGCGTCGACGCGAATCGCGCCGAACGTGCCCAGCCCGGCCAGCACGACCACAAAAAGTGCGGCAACCGCCACACGGCGGCGGGAAAGAGGAAGGATAGTCATGAGAAGCTCCCGGTATCGTTGATTAAAGTTTTGCTTATTTCTGTTTCAGCGATGGGCGCGCGCGTCGAAGCGCCACTGAAAAAATCGCACCGCTTCCTGCAAAGCGGGCGGATGATCGGCCAATGCGGCATGCGAGACGCTCGGATAGCGGACCACCTGCGTCAGCACACCCGCGTCGATCAGACTGCTCGCGTATTTCTCCGCTTCCACATGCAGCACGTCGTTTTGCGCCGTCGTGATCAGCGTGGCCGGCAGGCCCGCGAGCCGCGACGATTCGAGCGGCGCGGCATACGGATGCATGCGCTGCGACGCTTGCGGAAGGTACGCGCGATAACACGCCGCGCACTCCTTCGCGGTAATGTCCGAGCCGAGGCGCTTTTCGTCGCCAAGACGCGTGAGGCTTGGGTCGAGCATCGGCCCGAACAGCGCCTGCGCGGCAATCTGCACGTCGCCGCGGTCGCGCGCGATGAACGCGAGGCAATTGGCCAACTGCCCGCCCGCGTCGTGCCCGGCTACGCCGACCTTCTTGCTGTTGCCGCCGAACGCGCGCGCCCGCGTTTGCACCCACAGCGCCGCGCGGTGCGCGTCTTCAGGCGCCGCGGGAAACGGAAACTGCGGCGCCAGCGAATAACCGACCGAAACGACCAATGCCGGTAAGTGTTCCGCGAAATAGCGCGCGGCGAAGTCGGCCTGATCGATCGAGCCCTTCGTAAAGCCGCCACCGTGAAAATAAAGCAGTACCGGCAGTGCGGTTTTCTGGCCTTGCCGGTACAAACGTAAAGTAATGTCCTGAGCGTGCCCTTCGATCTGCACGTCAGTGACTTCAAGTGCCGTGCTGCTGGCCGCTGCCGGACCGTTGCCGGCGGGCGCGAAGGAGTACGGCGGTTTCAATGCATCCATGTCGAGCCGCGCAATGCGCATAGAACTTCAATGGTGCGAATTGTGGGTTCGGCAGACTCGTAAATAAATGCCTATAATCCGGCAACACAATTCGGCGCTTCTGAACAATCGGATGCGATTGCTCTGCGGATTCGATTTCTGCTCAGTGCGCCCGCCCCTTCTGGAGGTTTGCAATGGACCGGCTTCAGGCCATGCAAGTGTTCACGCGTGTCGTCGACACCAATAGCTTTACCCGCGCAGCGGAAACGCTCGACCTGCCGCGCGCATCGGTTACCACTATCATTCAGAACCTCGAAGCGTTCCTCGGCACGCGGCTGATGCACCGGACCACGCGGCGTTTGTCGCTCACGCCGGACGGCGCGGCGTACTACGAGCGCTGCGTGCGGATCCTCGCGGACGTCGAGGAAACCGAGGCCAGCTTCCAGAGCGGCAATAAGAAGCCGCACGGCAAGCTGCGCATCGACATGCCGGGATCGATCGGCCGCTTGCTGGTGATTCCTTCGCTGTGTGAGTTTCACACGCGCTACCCGGACATCGACCTGCAACTCGGATTGACGGACCGCCCTGTCGATCTGTTGCAGGAAGGCGTGGATTGCGTGGTGCGGGTGGGCGCGCTACAGGATTCCTCCCTGGTGGCGCGTCGTATCGGTTTGTTCGAGGGCGTGACCTGCGCGGCCCCGGACTACATCGAGCGTGCGGGCATGCCCGCCTCGCTCGAGGACCTGCAGAATCACAAAGCAGTCAACTACTTTTCGAGCCGCACGGGACGCACGCTCGATTGGGCCTTCATGGTGGACGGCAAGGAAATCGAAGTGAAGATGAAAAGCATCGTGTCCGTGAACGACGCCGATGCCTACGTGACCTGCGGGCTGGAAGGCTTCGGCCTGATTCAACCGGCGCTCTTCATGGTGCTGCCGCATCTGCGTTCGGGCCAGTTAGTGGAAGTGTTGCCGGAGCTGAAGCCCTTGCCGATGCCGATTTCCGCAGTCTATCCGCACAGCCGTCATCTGTCGCCTAAAGTCCGTGTTTTCGTAGACTGGATTGCCGAACTGTTCGACCGTTGCCCATTGCTGAGCGGCCGCGGCAGTCTCGACGCCACCTGCACGAAGCGTACTTTCGAGGAACGCGAGTCTGCCCCGACGCTCGATACACCGGTAATCACCGAGTGGGTCGCCTGACTTACGTGAACTGAAGTGGGTTGAAGTACAGATTCTGGAACAGTGAATTTCAACCGCGGCTCTAATGCCGCGGTTTTTTCTTTATGCCCCGTCCGCGCTCCCACCAGCGCGCTTTCGCCGCGATCGTCATTGCGATTGTTCCGGAATCGCGACAATTCATTTCGTGAAAGTGCGATTTATCCGCACCCTCCCGAAGCCTACATTTCACCCTGTCGCAGCGCCGCTTGTGCTGCAAATGAATCGACAGGAGTGAATCATGAAACGCAATCTCTTCGCAGGTCTGGCTCTTTCGCTGCTCGCGAGCGCACCGGTGTTTGCGCAAAGCAGCGGCGGCGGCATCGGTCACGCCGGCAGCTATCAAACCCAACCCGCCCCGACCACAAGCGGCAAAACACGCGCCGAAGTGAAGGCCGAACTGGTCGCGGCTTATCGCGACGGCTCGCTGCCCGCGCTGAATCGCACGACGTATCCGAACAAAGGTTTGATCGGTCAAACGCAGGCTGCGCGCATTGCGTTGCAGGAAGGCACGAGCGGCGACGTCACGCGCGTTGCCAACGGGCAGTAAAGCGGGCAGCAAGACGAACGCGCCGCAATGATTCGGTTTCCAAAAGAAACGGTCGTTGTGACGCCATTCATGCACTCTTCAAAAAGGAGCACATCATGACACCATCCGAACTCGATCATTGGGATACCGACGCCCCTGTCTGGACGCCGTACCGGGCACCGCAACGCTAAATGCCGTTGGCAATCCGCGTTAGCCGCATTGGTGATTGGTGTGCCCGCGGCTTTGCTCCGCAGGCACACCGATTAGAGAAACTTATCGTTTCGGCACGCCGTCCCGCCACTCGCCCCAGTGAGTAGCAATATCCTGCACGAGCGGATTTCCGGATCGGAACAGGTTCTCGATAGCGATCGTAAAGCCGCCTTGCGCGGCATAGTTGAGCAAATTGTCCGCGCTGGTCTGTCCATCGTAGGGCCGGTCGAAATCGGAACCTGACCGCACCACGGCAACGCGATTCAAATCGACCTTGTGCACCGAGGCCGCGCGCTTGAGTGCCTCGTAGGTCGCGTTATCCTCCTGCTGCGTGGTGCAATAGACGCCTTTGCCATCCGTCAAAATCCTGGTCCAGTCGCGGGCTCGCTGACCAAGCAGCGTGCCCGACCACCACGTATCGCCCGCCAGCGTATCGCATTGAATGACGGTAGGCGGGCGGTTCGCGGGCGCATAGGAATACTTGGCGCGTGCGGCCTGAGCCTGCGTGTTGTCGGCCAGTGCAACGTTACGCGACAAGGCAAACGCCGTGTCGGCGAGCTGGGTGTTCAATTGAAATACTTCTGTCCGATAGTCGAGCGGCGGCTTTTCAGAAGGACTCTTCGTATTGATCCCGAGGTAGCCCGTGTTCCAGCCCGACGGAATCTCGCGCCCGTCGATCTCCCACTGAATGCCGAAGTCGACCAGGTACTTCGCCCAGGCGGCGGATCCCACCGTGCCCTGTTGCGGATCGATACCGGCAATGCCGGCCACCATGAAATACGTGTGCCGCAAATCGAAACGCGGCGAGAACGTCAACGCCATGATCGACGCAGCGGCATTGGTATGCCCCATGCCGGTGGTCATGACACACACATCCTGCTTGTTGCAATGAACCGCCGGGTAATCGGGCGACAAACCGTCTACCGGAATATCACGCCATGGTCCGAGCCGGTCGAGCCACACCTGCCCCTCGGGTCCGAACATCGAAATGATCATCACCTTGACGGGCCGCCCGCGCGAGCCGCCGTCGCCTTGGGAGAAACCGTCGTCGTCGGCGCTGGCAGTTCCCGACGAAAGCGCGGCGCATGCCGCCAGTGTGACGGCGCAAGCGGCGCCGAATGTGCGAGTCAGCATCGTGGTTCTTCCTTTTGCTTGTGATGCAGTTTGGGAGAGTGCTGCTTTCAAGCCGAAAGAAGTATAAGTGCGAAGTAATTATTTTCCATTACGCGGTGCATCATTTCCCGCGCGGCGGCTGCGCCTTACTTCTGAAAGCTGGCGAACCGGCTCTGCACGTGCGTCTCGCCGTTTCCATATAATCGACAGTCCGCGGCACACACGCACCGCCTTTGTGCAGTTCTCAACAGGAGCACCATGATGGATTATGTGAAACTCGGCCGCACCGGCCTCGATGTATCGCGTCTTTGCCTCGGTTGCATGAGCTACGGCGTGCCCTCTCGCGGCACCCACCCCTGGTCGCTCGATGAAGAAGCGTCCCGTCCCTTCATCAAGCAGGCGCTCGATAAAGGCATCAATTTCTTCGATACGGCGAACGTCTATTCGGACGGCACGAGCGAGGAAATCGTCGGCCGCGCGCTGAAGGACTTTGCGAAGCGCGACGAAATCGTGCTGGCCACCAAGGTCAATAGCCGCATGCATCCGGGCCCGAACGGCGCGGGTCTGTCGCGCAAGGCCATCATGGCGGAGATCGACAACAGCCTGCGGCGTCTCGGCACCGATTACGTCGATCTGTATCAGATCCACCGCTGGGACTACGACACCCCGATTGAAGAAACGATGGAAGCGCTGCACGACGTCGTGAAAGCGGGCAAGGCGCGCTATATCGGCGCATCGTCGATGTATGCGTGGCAGTTCGCCAAGGCGCTGCACGTGGCTGAACGCAACGGCTGGACGCGCTTCGTCACGATGCAAAACTACGTGAACCTGCTGTACCGCGAAGAAGAGCGCGAAATGCTGCCGCTGTGCGAAAGCGAAGGCATCGGCGTGATTCCGTGGAGCCCGCTCGCGCGCGGACGTTTGACGCGCGACTGGAACACCGAAAGCGCGCGCTCCGAAACCGACGAATTCGGCCGCACGCTGTACGCGCACACCGAAGACGCGGATCGCCAGATCGTCGAACGGGTCAGCCGGATTGCCGCAGAACGCGGCGTGCCGCGGGCGCAAGTCGCGTTAGCGTGGGTATTGCAGAAGAAGCCGATTACCGCGCCGATCGTGGGTGCGACCAAGCTGCATCATCTGGACGACGCGGTGGCCGCTCTCTCGCTGAATCTGAGCGACGACGAAATCCGCCAGCTTGAAGAGCTGTATGTGCCGCATGCGGTGACCGGCTTCAAGTAAACGGTACATGCAAATCAAAGCGTAAGCCGGGGCATGGGCGGAAACCACAACGGAATCCGCCCGGCTCCCTCATGAACTGGACGCCCCCACGCGAGCGCCGCCTCGGCAGCGCAAAAATACGTCAACCGCGCGGCACGTCCGGCTCAAAAAACACCCAGCGCACTTGCGGAAACGCGGCCTGCAAGTCCGCCTCGATCACGTTGATCGCATCCACCATCGCGCGGCCGCTCGCGTAGTCGATCATTTCCGCCTGCACGGCCACCACCACCTGGCGGCCCCATTGCAGCGTAATGATGTTGATGATGCCGCGAATCTCGCTGCGCGCGCGCAGATGCGCCTCGATCGCGCGGCGCACTTCGGGGCTCGCCGATTCGCCGACGATCATCGACTTCACTTCACGCGCCACGAGCCACGCGATCACCATCAGCAGCAAGCCGACGGCCATCGAGCCCAACGCATCATAGACGGAGTTGCCCGTTATCATCGTCAGCAGCACGGCGACGAAGGCTATCGCCAAACCCGCCAAGGCTGCAATGTCCTCGCCCGCCACAACCAGCAGTTCGGATTCGCGCGTCTCCCGAAACCAGCGCCACAAAGTTTTGTCGGGATTCGTCTTGCGGATTTCCTTGACCGCCCCCCACAGCGACAGCGCTTCGAGCACCACCGAAACACCGAGCACGACGAGCGCCACATACGCATACTGCAAGGGCTCGTGCACGATCAGACGGTGCACGCCCTCATACACCGAGAACGCGCCACCCACAAAGAACAACAGCAGCGCGACGAGCAGCGAATAAAAATAGATTGCGCGGCCGCCGCCCATGGGATGCAACAGGCTCGCCGGCTTGCGTGCCTGACGCAGACCGAATAGCAGCAGCAATTGATTACCGCAGTCGGCGCTCGAGTGAATGGCTTCGGCGAACATCGAGCCTGAACCGGTGAATGCGGCAGCGGCGAACTTGCAGACAGCGATGCCAAAGTTGGCGGCGAGCGCGTAGATAATGGCTTTCGGCGATTCTTCTTTCATCGTCGGTGAGAGGGTCCGTAGGGGTCCGTGAGTTTGCAGAGAGCTTTCGGTTGGCAACAATCCGTATTATGGACATGCCGGGCGGCATGCGTCCAACCCCCGGTGTTGCTTTGCATCGTGCACCTTGCTCTCTGTTCGTCTCCCACGGCATGCGCTCTCGCGCACCCTCCGTCGTGCTAGGCCCGCTCGAGCGCCGCCATCTCACGCACGATCACCAGCAGCATCGACAGGCTCGCGCCGCCTGTGGCTCGCAGATCGGCAAGCAGGCGCGCATAGCGTTCGAGTTGCGCGGCGCGTTTCTCGCGCCATGCCTGAACCAACGCGTCGGGCGTCGACGCTTCGTCGGCGTCGGCCAATGCACTCGTGGTCAGCGCGCGTTTGAGGCGCGCGAGTTCGGCCAGCGCCGTGGCGCGCGCCAGCATGTCCCAGTGCGTCGGCGCCGGCAGTGCGGCCGCGCGTTCGCTGATCCAGCCGTAGTTGAGCAGCGTGCCGAGCGCGAAGTAGACGCCCGCCACGAGTTCGAGACTGCGCGCGCAGGTCGACGCCACCTCGGCAATGTCGAGCAAAGCCGCCGAAATTTCGCCGCTCGCGATCCGCACCGCCAATTCACTATCGACACCCGCATCCGCAAGCACGCGCTGGCGCTCGGACAGCGCTTCGAGATCGGCGCTCGGCAACAGCGCGGGCCATTGCGGCGCGAGGCGCTGCGCGGCGTCGCGGCAACGCGCGAGCAAGCCGGCCACGTCGCCGTCGCCAATCGCTCCCGATTGCAAATGCCGCAGGAACCACAGCGCCGAGCGTTCGACGAGCCGCGCGACCTCGACGAACATGCGCGCCTGCACGTCGTCCGCGACGCGGTTATCGAGCGCGTCGATACTGCGCCATACGTCGTCGAGATCGAACACGTCGCGCGCCATGATGCAGGCGCGCACGATGGCGCCCGGCTGCGCGTCGGTTTCTTCCATCAGGCGATGCACGAACTCGCAACCCACACGGTTCACTAATGCGTTGGTTAGATGCGTCGCGAGGATTTCGCGGCGCAACGGGTGCCGCTGCATCGGTTCGCTAAAGCGCTGCCGCAACGGTTTCGGAAAGTAGTCGACCAGCATGTCGCTGACGAGCGGGTCTTCCGGCATCGACGATTCGAGCAGGGCGTCGTACAGCCACATCTTGCTATAAGCGAGCAGCACGGCGCGTTCGGGCGTGGTGAGGCCTTGTTTCGCCGCGAGCCGCTCGGCGACTTCCTCATCGGTCGGCAGGAACTCGATCACGCGATTCAGGCGCCCCGCACGTTCGAGATAACGCATCAGGCGCGCTTCGGCGTCGAACAGTTCGACGCCGTAACGGCCCGCGATCGAAAGCGCCTGCGTCTGGTAATAGTTGTCCTGCAACACGAGCAAGCCCACTTCGTCGGTCATTTCCGCGAGCTGCGCATTGCGCTGCTTCCCGGTCATTTCCCCATCGGCGACGACAAGGCCCAGCAGAATCTTGATGTTGACCTCATGGTCCGAGCAGTCGACTCCCGCGGAGTTGTCGATCGCATCCGTATTGATGCGGCCGCCGCGCTGCGCGAATTCGATGCGCCCCAGTTGCGTGAGACCGAGATTGCCGCCCTCGGCCACGACCTTGCAACGCAAATCGGCGCCGCTGACACGGATCGCGTCGTTGGCGCGGTCGCCGACTTGCAGATGCGTTTCATGACTCGCCTTCACATACGTACCGATGCCGCCGTTATAGAGCAGATCGACCGGCGCCTGCAGAATCGCGCGCATCAATTCAGCGGGCGCGAGCGCCGGCACGCCGATGCCGAGCACCGCCTGCACCGCCGGCGACAGCGGAATCGTCTTGGCCGTGCGCGGAAACACGCCGCCGCCTGCGGAAATCAGCGAGGGATCGTAATCGGCCCAACTCGAACGGTCGAGAATGAACAGACGCCCGCGCTCCGCAAGGCTGACTGCCGGATCGGGATTCGGATCGAGAAAGATATGCCGGTGATCGAACGCGGCCACCAGCTTGATATGCGGCGACAGCAGCATGCCGTTGCCGAACACGTCGCCCGACATATCGCCCACACCGACCACGGTGAAGTCCGTCGTCTGCGTATCGACGCCCATCTCGCGGAAGTGCCGCTTGACCGACTCCCACGCGCCGCGCGCCGTGATCGCCATTTTCTTGTGGTCGTAGCCGACCGAACCGCCCGACGCAAATGCGTCGTCTAGCCAGAAGCCGTATTCCTGCGAAATGGCGTTGGCGTAGTCGGAGAAGGTGGCGGTGCCTTTGTCGGCGGCGACCACCAGATACGGATCGTCGGGATCGTGCCGTACCACGTCGGGCGGCGGCACCAGCGTCGTGCCCGAGAGGTTGTCCGTCAGATCGAGCAGGCCGCGCAGGAAGGTCTGATAGCACGCAATGCCTTCACGCATCCACGCATCGCGTTCGCTTTGCGGCGGCGGATTCTTCACGACGAAGCCGCCTTTGGAGCCGACCGGCACGATTACCACGTTCTTCACCATCTGCGCCTTCATCAGCCCGAGCACTTCCGTGCGGAAGTCCTCGCGCCGGTCCGACCAGCGCAAGCCGCCGCGCGCCACGCGGCCGCCTCGCAAATGCACGCCTTCCACACGCGGCGAATAGACCCAGATCTCGAACATCGGTTTCGGCTCAGGCAAACCGGGGACTTGCGCGGGATTGAACTTGAAGGACAGATACGGTTTCGGGTGTCCGTCGGCGTCGAAACGATAGTAGTTCGTGCGCTGCGTGGCCTTGATGACGCCGAGAAATTGCCGGAGTATCCGGTCCTCGTCGAGATTCGGCACCTGGTCGAGCGCGCTGTCGATCGTCTTCAACCAGCCGTCGATGCGCGCCTCGCGCGTGTCGCCCAACACCGGATCGAAGCGCGCGACGAACAGTTCGACCAGCATGCGCGCGATCGCCGGGTTGCCGGTCACCGCGCGTTCGATGTAGGCGTCGCTGAACGTCGAACCCACTTGCCGCAAGTACTTCGCATAAGCGCGCAGTATCGTCACCTCGCGCGCATTCAGTTGCGCGCGCAACACAAGGCGGTTGAAATCGTCGCTTTCTATCGCGCCCGTCCACACCTGTTCGAACGCTTCCTCGAAGAGATCCTTCACGCGTTCGATGTCGAACTCCGCATCGTCCGCGAGTTCGAGGCCGAAGTCGTGAATCCACGCAGGCGTGGCGCCCAACGCCTCGATCAGATACGGCCGTTCTTCATCGACACGCACGCCCAGATGTTCGAGCATCGGCAAGCTGCGCGACAACGCGATCGGCTGACCCGCTCGGTACACCTTGAAACGGAACGCGCGCGGTCCCGCTTCGATCGGACGGTACAGGTTCATCGCGAGCCGCTCGCTGCCCTGCACACGCTCGATCAGTTCGATATCGCGCACCGCGGTACGGGCGGGATAATCGTCGCGATAGCCGGGCGGAAACGAATCCGCGTAGTGTTGCAGCAGACGGTTGCCCTGCTCTTCGCCGAACGCATCGAGCAACGCGTCGGCGAGATCGTCCTGCCAGCGGCGCGCGACCTGCACGAGCCGTGCCTCCAGTTCGCGCGTATCGACGTTGGGCATGCCGCCCGGCTTCGCATGCACGACGAAGTGAATGCGCGCGAGCGTCGACTCCGAGAGCAGCGGCGTGAATTCGACGCTTGCGCCGTTAAACGCATCGGCCAGCAGATTGGCGATGCGCTGCCGCAGATCGGTGTTGTACTTGTCGCGCGGCACGAACACGAGGCATGACACGAAGCGATCGAAGCGGTCGCGCCGCACGAACAGACGCGTACGCTGATGCTCCTGCAAACGCAGTACACCGAGCGCGATATCGTAGAGCTGGCTTTCGTCGGCCTGAAAGAGTTCGTCGCGCGGATAGGTTTCGAGCACCGTCACCAGCGATTTCGCGAGATGGCCCTTCGACAGGAAGCCTGCCCGCCGCACGATATTCGCGCATTTGCGCCGCACGATCGGAATCTCCGAGGCCGACACCAGATACGCTGTGGACGTATAGAGGCCGATGAAGCGCCGTTCGCCGGTCACTTTGCCGTCCGCGCCGGTCAGCTTGATGCCGACGTAATCCAGGTAGCCGGGCCGATGCACGGTCGCGCGCGAATTGGCCTTGGTGAGGAAGATCGGCGATGAGCCGGAGATGATGTCGGCGGCAGCCGGCGGCAAAGGCGTGACTTCAGCCGCGCCTGCGGGCCGCGGCGCATCGCGCAGAATGCCGAGGCCGGAGCCGGGTACCGCGCGCAGGCCGTAGCCGATATCGTGCTGCACCAGTTCGTAGTCGCGCTGGCCGAGAAACGTGAAATGATCGGCCGCCATCCATTCGAGAAACGCGCGGGCCTCGAGACCTTCCGGCCCGCCCTCGCCGGCCTTCATGCCTTTGATGGTGACGCGCGCGAGTTCGACGATCTTCGGCCAGTCCTCGACCGCGGCGCGCACGTCGCGCAACACCCTGGCGATTTCATCGCGCAAGGCGTCGAGCTTTGACGCATCGCCGCAACGGTCCACTTCGAAGTGGATGAACGACGTCAGCTGCGAGCGCGTATCGGCGGCTTCTTCGGCGCCCTGGCTCACGCGCTCGATGCCGCCGTCATGTCCACGCCAGATGCGAAACACCGGATGCACGACCGAGTGCAGCGCGAGCCCATGCCGGTTCACCGCCATCGATACCGAATCGACGAGAAACGGCATGTCGTCGTTGACGATCTCGATCACCGTGTGATCGGAGTGCCAGCCGTGTTGTTCGAGGATCGGGTTATAGACGCGCAGCCGTTCGCTGCCTGGCACGAAGCGCTGCGCGGTTTGCCAGTGTGCAAGCGCCGCGCCGTAGAGGTCCGCAATCGAGCGGCTTTGCAGATCATCGGCGTCGACGAAATCGTAGTAGTGCCGCAGAAAGGGATCGACGACGTTGAAGGTCGGCTCGGGCAAGCGCCCACGCGCAAATTCGACGACATCGTTCAGCAAATGCGTGACGGCTTCTTCGTTCTTTGCTTGCATGATGAACTCCCCCGGCTGGCGGCAATGGCGCGTATTCACCCGATTCGCATGCAACGTCTGAAGAGCGATTATGCGCCTGCCGCCCCGCAATGCGATGCGCGATCCCACTTAGGTTATACCCGCTGCCTTCGTTAAAGCACAGCCTGCGGATTGGCGGGCTCCTGGGCCAGCCATGCGCGAATCTCTTCGCTGATCCACGCCGGATCGTCGTGCGGCAGATCGTGACCGGCCCACGGATGCTCGCGATGCGCCGCGCCCCACGCAGCTGCGAGTTTCAACGAACATACCGGGTTCACAAGTTTGTCGCGGTGCGAGGAAAGAACCAGCAGCGGGCAGTCCGGTTTCGTAGCTGCCGCGCGAAAACGCGCAGCGGCCCACAGTTGCCGCAACGCATTGCCGCGACTCACCGGCGCGCTGCGGCGAATCTCGCTCCATGCGTCGAGATCGGCGCTCAGCGTGTCGAGGTTATTGCACGTCAACCGATGAATGCCGCCCTCCGCACGCGGCGCGTCGCGCCAGTGCGCGGCAACGCCCAGGAGCCCCGGCCATGCCGAAGGACGCAGCCGCTCATGCATGCGGCTGAACGGCCGCATGCTGGTATTGATCAGCACGAGCCGCTCTATCTCGCCGGGATGACGCTGCGCCCAATTCGTTGCCACCATGCCGCCGAGCGACATCGCCAGCACGCGATACGGGCTGCTCGTCCCTGTTTGCAAAGCAGCAATTCGCACGAAGCCCACCATGTCCGCTACCGTGGCCGGCGCGCGCAAATGCGCGAACTCGCCGTTGCCGGGCAGATCGAGCAGCAACAGGCGATCGCCGCCTGCCGCTGCACACAGCGCGTCGGGTAAGCGGCCCCAGTGGCGCGTTTCGCGCGTGAGTCCGCGCAGCAGAATCCACGTGCTCATAAGGGGTCCGGTTTGTACCAGTGTTCAATCGCGCTTTGCAGCAATTGCGCGCGACGATTGCCTTGCGGCAGCCAGCGTTGCGACGAGAACGCCGCTCGCGCGAGAAAGTCGAGCAGGTTCGCATGACGCCGCAGCACGCGTGCGGTGCGATGCGCTTTCACCGGATTGAACATGCCCTGACGCGAAAAGAGCTGGCGCGGATTCTTCTTGATCCACAGCCACGAGCCGAGTTCGAGTGTCATCGGCAGGAATACGTTGGGTGCGGGCGTGCGGTCATACGCGAAGTCCCATAGATCGCCGTGCAGCAGATACTGGTGGCTCTGCGGTTCGAACGTGTAGCCATGGTGCGGATGCGAGCGCTCGAACATCGTTTTCAGCACGTACATTTCCGGCAGATGCGGCATCAGTTTGCGGGTGCGCGCGTAGGGAAACCAGATGCTGTCGGTCCAGCCATAACCCGAGTGGCAATCGAGCGCGATACTCAAGGGCCGCGCCGCCAGTTCGTTTTCGACCACCCGCAGGAGCGCCGCGGCTTCAGGCTCCATCGGCTCGCCGTGGCGGCCGCGATACCACGGCAGCCAGGCGCCCACGCGCTGACCGCCGGCGAGTAGCGGCACGCGTTCGTCGGCGTTCTGCGGCGCGTTGCGCATCAGGTCGACGCCGTTCGGATTGGCGCGCGTCGCCGCCCACATGCCGCCGGGATTGACAATAGGCATAAAGATCAGACGAATCGACTGCAATTGCCGCACCAGCAGTTCGTCCCATTCGAGCCGCGCGAGCAGCGCGCGCATGTAGTCGAGCACGAGTTGCGAGCCGATGCGTTCGAGCCCGTGAATGCCGCCGAAAAACCCGATCGCCGGCGCGAGCGGATCCGTCGAACCGATGCTCGCGGTGTGCACGGCGAATTGCCGGCCGCGTACCGTCGTCTCGCAGACGGAGCGGATCTCGAAGCTGGCGCTGCCCTGCTCGAGGATCGTCTTGAGATCTTCGTACTCCGCAAAACTGTCGGGAAGAAAGCTCAAAGGCTGCATGACGACGTCGAATGGAATTGCGAGGTTATTGAGGCGGCACGCCGCAGACGCAATATAGCCTGGCTGCAAGCGATCATGCCGGTTGCGTGGGCGCGGATGCAAATCGTGTCATCCGCATGTCATTTTTCGTTCTTGGGCTCGCCTTTCAGGCGACGCTAAAAAGATTCGAGAAGATATAGTCGTCTAGACGTTGCGATGCCTTCACTCAACCGTCACAGACGCTTCCTAGAATGAGCCCACACATGCTGGCAGCAGCCGGATGCATCGAAGGGGTACTCATGGAAACCATGCCGAACGCAATTCGTATCGAACGGTTGAGCAAGACGTTCAGCAACGGCCGCAAGGCACTGGACGAAATCGATCTGCGCGTCGAGCCGGGCGAGATGGTTGCGCTGATCGGCGCCTCGGGTTCAGGCAAGTCGACGCTGCTGCGGCATATCGCGGGCTTCACGGCCTCGGATGCGCAGCCGTCGCAGATCGCCATTCTGGGTCGGCCCATTCAGCAGAACGGCCGCATCGTACGGGAAGTGCGGAGCATTCGCCGTGATATCGGTTTCGTGTTCCAGCAATTCAATCTGGTGAACCGGCTTTCCGTCGAAACCAACGTGCTGATCGGCGCGCTGTCGCGGCTGCCCTGGTGGCGCCGTCTCACCGGGCGTTTTCCCGGCGCCGAGCGGACTTTGTCGATGGCCGCACTCAACGAAGTCGGCATCGGCGAACATGCGCGCGAACGCGCCGCCAACCTTTCGGGCGGACAGCAGCAACGTGCGGCATTGGCGCGGGCGCTGGTGCAGCGCGCGCGCATCGTGCTCGCCGACGAACCGATCGCCTCGCTCGACCCGGAATCGTCGCGCCGCGTGATGGACATGCTGCGCACACTGAACGTCGAACACCGACTCACGGTGCTGGTGTCGTTGCATCAGGTCGAAATCGCGATGCAGTATTGCCCGCGCACTGTCGCGCTGCGGCGCGGCAAGGTGGTATACGACGGTCCCTCCGCCGCGCTCAGCGCTGTGCTGCTCAAGCAGCTCTATGGCGACGACGTCCACGAACTGCTCGACGACGCGAACCATAGCGCGACCGGCCCGGCAAACAACGCCAGCGGCATTGAAAGCAGCGCGCGGGTCGAAGCCCCCACATCCGCCTCGACACGCTATGCGTTCGCCCTCAACCCGGCGCACTCGAACTGAGCGCGCCAACCCACTCTGCTCACCTAACCGGATCTCAACCGATGAAACTCCTGCGTTCATTGATCATGCTGACCATCGGCGCGGCCGCATTTTCCTGCGTCGCTACCGCACAAGCCGAGGACATCAACCTCGGCATCATCTCGACGGATTCGTCCTCGGTGCTCAAGCAGCGCTGGGAGCCGCTGATCGACGATATGAACAAGCAAACCGGCCTGAACGTCAAAGCATTCTTCGCGACGGACTACGCGGGCATTATCGAAGGGATGCGCTTTAACAAGGTACAGGTTGGCTATTTCGGCAATGCGTCGGCGATCGAAGCGGTGGATCGCTCGCAAGGCGAGGTGTTCGCGAAGGTCCTGTATGCGAACGGCGGCGCCGGTTACTACTCGGTGCTGATCACCAACGTGAACAGCCGCTTCAAGACGCTCGACGACGTGTTCAGGAACACGAAGGACGTCACGCTCGGTTTCGGCGATCCGAACTCCACGTCGGGCACGCTGATTCCCGGCTACTATCTCTTTGCCCAACGCAGCGTGCTGGTCAAGACCTCGTTCAAAATGGTGCTGCCGTCGAGCCACGAGGCGAATCTGCTCGCCGTGGTGAACAACAAGATCGACATCGCGACCAATAACACCGAGATGCTCGACACGCTGAAGAAGCAGCATCCGGACAAGTTCGCGCAAGTGCGCGTGCTGTGGACCTCGCCGCTGATTCCGTCGGATCCGCTCGTGTGGCGCAAGGATCTGCCGCAAGCCACCAAGGACAAGATCCGCAACTTCTTCCTGAACTACGCGAAGACCGATCCGCGCGAGAAAGCGGTGATGGCCGCGATTACCGGTTATGGCGGCTTCGCGGCGGCGTCGGATGCGCAGTTGCTGCCGATCCGCCAGGTCGCGCTCTTCCAGCAGAAGCAGAAGATCGAGAGCGACGCGCATCTTTCCGATGACGACCGCAAGACCCAGTTGGCCGCGCTCGACGCGAAACTCACCGCGCTCAACACCGCTCAATCGAAGCAATGAACACGGCCGATCTGATCACGTCGCCGGTTCGCGCGAATGAAGCGCTCGCCGCGCAGGCGGCGCGTTATTCCGCGCCGGCCGCGAAGCGCAGCTGGCCGTCGCTCATCGGCTGGATCGCGGTGCTTGCCGTGCTGGGCGGCGCATGGCACGGCGCCGACATGCGGCCGCTGGATTTGTTCAGCGACTCCGGCAACATGGGCCAGTTCGCCAAAGACTTCTTCCCGCCGGACTTCACCGAATGGCGCAGCTATCTGCACGAGATGGTTGTGACGCTTTCGGTGGCGGTGTGGGGCACCGCGCTCTCGCTCGTCTGCGCGGTGCCGTGCGGATTGATGTCCGCGCACAACATCGCGCCGGCGTGGATCGTGCAGCCCATGCGCCGCGCAATGGACGCATGCCGCGCGATCAATGAAATGGTCTTCGCGATGCTGTTCATCGTCGCGGTCGGCCTCGGTCCTTTCGCCGGCGTGCTGGCGCTGTGGGTGCATACCACGGGCGTGCTCGCCAAGCTCTTCGCCGAAGCGGTCGAGGCCATCGATCCGCGTCCGGCCGAAGGCGTGCGCGCAACCGGCGCGACCAGTCTCGACGAAATCATTTACGCCGTGCTGCCGCAAGTGCTGCCGTTGTGGATTTCGTACGCGTTGTATCGCTTCGAATCGAACGTGCGCTCCGCGATGGTGGTGGGCATGGTCGGCGCGGGCGGGATCGGCGTGGTGCTGTACGAGGCGATCCGGTCGTTCAATTACGCACAGACCGCCGCAGTGATGATCATGGTAATCGTGGTCGTGACGGTGATCGATCTGGCGTCGGCGTGGCTGCGCGAACGTGTGACGTGAGGGTTCGGGCTTCCTGAATGTCGAAGGGTGGCAAGGCTCGGCTTTGCCACCTCCGATGCGTGCGCACCTGGCCTTAATGCATGCGTCGCATAGTCGCATAGTCATTTAGGCAGCGGTTCCCCCTGCGCCTTTCCGACGCCACAAACCGCCGCTTTTCCCCACATAAAGCCCCTTCACTTTAGTCGTCCACTCTTCCATTCCGGCGTTCTGCTGGAATAATCACATGCTTGCGGCCGGCGCCCCAGGCCTACTCCCCTTTCCCTGCTCCTCGATGGAACCCTTTGTCGTCTTGCTGGTGCTGGTCTCGGCGCTGCTGCACGCCACGTGGAACGCATTTTTGCATCTGTCCGAAGACCGCGTCTGGCTGCTCGGCATGATGGCGATTCCATATATCGCCGTCAGCGCGGTCGGCGTGATCGTGCTGCCCATGCCCGCGCCGGCGGCCTGGCCATACATCCTTGCCTCGGTAGTGCTCGAATTCGGTTACCTGCTGGCGCTGATCCGCGCTTACAAGAGCGGCGACTTCGGGCAAATCTATCCGATTGCGCGCGGTCTTTCGCCGATGCTCGTTTTTGTCGGCGCGCTGGTGTTCGCGCATGAAGCGCTCAAACCGCTGGCGGCGGCCGGCGTCGCGCTGGTGTCGATCGGCATCGTCTCGCTGGCATTTCGCCGCGGCATGCGCTTTTCCGGCGAAAGCGTGCCGTTCGCGCTACTCACCGGCATCTTCATCGCGACGTATTCGGTGGTCGACGGGATCGGTGCGCGCGTGGCGGGCAATGGCCTGAGCTACATTATGTGGGTCTATCTGATCTGGAATATCCCGCAGTTTCTGCTCGCCTGGCATTGGCGCGGCGGCACCAAGGGGCTGTTCATCGGGCGCGCGGTGGTGCTCAAGGGCATCGCGTCCGGCGCGCTTGCGTTGACCGCCTATTGTTTGATCATCGAGGCTTATCGCTACCTGCCGATTGCAATGGTTTCGGCGCTGCGCGAGTTGAGCTCGATCTTCGCGGTGTTGATCGGGTGGCTGTTCATGCGGGAAAAGCTGACTACGCGGCGGGTTGTCGCGTGTGCGCTGGTTACGTTGGGAGCGGTGCTGATTCGGGTTTGAGGCGCCATGATGCGACGTTGAGGCCGCATTGAAGCAACGTCAAGCTGTAAAGCCTCGCTCTCACGCCAACTCCACCAACGTCGCATCAATCGCATCGCCAAGCGTATTAAAAGCCGGCGCGATCTCCTCATCCGGCACGCAGGCATAGCCGATCAACAAACCCGACGGCGCCAGCGACGGTTGCGCGTAATACCCCGACAACGGCCGCACGACGATATTGCGCTCCAGCGCCGCGGCAGCCACCGCGCGGTCGTCGCTGCCTTGCGGCAATTGCATCACCAGATGCAAACCGGCATCGCCGCCCACCGCCGGCAACGCATCGCCATAACGGCACGCGGCGGCGTCGAGCAGCGTCTGGCGACGCTGCCCGTAAAGCGTGCGCATCTTGCGGATATGCGACGTGAAATGCCCTTCGTCGATGAACTCCGCGAGCATCGCCTGTTGCAGCAATTGTCCTTCGCGATACAACTCGGCGCTCGCCGTGGCAAAGCTCTCCGCCAGCGCTTCCGGCACCACCAGGTAGCCGATGCGCAAACCCGGAAACAGCGTCTTGCCGAAGCTGCCCACGTAAATCACCTGCCCCGACGTATCCAGACCTTGCAGCGACGCCAGCGGCCGGCTGCCGTAACGGTATTCGCTGTCGTAGTCGTCCTCGATGATCCAGCATTGGTTTTGCCGCGCGTATTCGAGCAACATGCGGCGTCGCGCGAGACTCATCACCATGCCGAGCGGATATTGATGCGACGGCGTGACGAGCATCAGCTTGGGCGGCTGCGCGAGATCATCGGCTGATGGATTGATGCCTTCTTCGTCGACGGCGATCGGCCGCGATTGCAATCCGGAGACGTGCATCACGCTGCGCACGCCCCAATAGCACGGGTCCTCGGTCCAGATCACGTCGCCCGGATCGGACAGCAGACGCACGGCGAGGTCGACCGACTGGTGGATTCCCGTCGTGATGATGATCTGCTCGGGTGTGCAACGCACCGAGCGCGAGGTGCGCAGGTAGTCGGCCAGCGCGTGCCGCAGCGACGCAAGTCCGCCGCCCGGCGCGTACGTCAGCAGGTCCGGGCGCAGCCGGCGCCAATACTTGTTGTGCAGGCGACTCCACGCGCGCGCCGGAAACTTCGTGACGTCGGGCACGCCGGGCATGAACGCGCCCCATTGACGCTTCGACACACCCGCACCCGCGATCAGCCGCGCGCCGCGCGTGGACAGCGCGCGCTTTGCCTGCAATGGCAATGGCAAGGGCAAGGGCAAATTCAACGGCATGGGCCGCGTGTCCGGCGCCTCGGCATCCGGCACGCCGACGATCTCGTCCGGCGCGCTATCGGCGACGAAGGTGCCGCTGCCGGTTGCCGAGTTCACATAGCCTTCGAGCGCCAACTGCTCGTACACCTGCGTGACGGTATTGCGCCCGATGCCCAACTCCTTCGCCAGCAAACGCGACGACGGCACCTTGGCGCCCGCCGGCAATTCGCGCGACAGGATCGCCTGCTGCAGCAGCCGATGCAGTTGACGATAGATCGGCTGGCCGTTACCGCGATCGAGGCGCTGCGCCAGCCAGTCGGACAACACGCTCGCGCGCATGATTGGCTCCTACATTTTTATTGAAATGGCTCTGAAGTTAAGAGCCAAATCTAATTATAGTCGCTGCATGTGCTGCTTAAGCGCGGCGTCCGCAAAAACCGAGGAGCGCGGGAGATCACCATGAAGAATGCAGAACTGAAGAGCCGCAAGGACGCCGCCACACCGCGAGGCGTCGGGGTGATGTGCGATTTCTACGCTGAGCGCGCCGAAAACGCGGAACTGTGGGACGTCGAGGGCCGCCGTTTCATCGACTTCGCCGCGGGCATCGCCGTATGCAACACGGGCCATCGTCACCCGAAGATTCTCGCCGCGATCCGCGACCAACTCGATCACTTCACGCACACCGCGTATCAGATCGTGCCTTACGCGTCGTACGTCGAACTGGCTGAGAAGATCAACCAGCGCGCGCCGGGCGACTATCCGAAGAAGACCGCATTCTTCACGACCGGCGCCGAAGCCGTCGAAAACGCGATCAAGATTGCGCGCGCCGCGACGGGACGTCCGGGTGTGATCGCCTTCACCGGCGGCTTCCATGGCCGCACGTTGATGGGCATGGCGCTGACCGGCAAGGTTGCGCCGTACAAGATCGGCTTCGGTCCATTCCCGTCGGACGTGTTTCATGCGCCGTTCCCTAATCCGCTGCACGGCGTGAGCACCGCCGATTCGCTGAAAGCGATCGACTATCTGTTCAAGGCCGACATCGACCCGAAGCGCGTGGCGGCGATCATTTTCGAACCGGTTCAGGGCGAAGGCGGTTTCTATCCGGCGCCGGCCGAGTTCGTGCGCGCGTTGCGCAAGCTGTGCAACGAGCACGGCATTCTGCTGATCGCCGACGAAGTGCAAACGGGTTTTGCGCGCACCGGCAAACTGTTTGCGATGCATCACTATGACGTGGTGCCCGATCTGATGACGATGGCGAAGAGCCTCGCGGGCGGCATGCCGTTGTCGGGCGTGGTCGGTCGCGCCGACGTGATGGATGCGGCGGCGCCTGGCGGCCTCGGCGGAACCTATGCTGGCAATCCTTTAGCCGTTGCCGCCGCGCATGCTGTGCTCGATATCATCGACGAAGAAAAGCTCTGCGAACGCGCCACGGTGCTGGGTGATCGCGTGAAGGCGAAGCTGATCGCGCTGCAAGGCGAGGTTCCGCAGATCGCCGATGTGCGCGGGCCCGGCGGCATGGTGGCTGTCGAGTTCTGCAAGGCGGGGGGCAATGAGCCGGACGCGGAGTTCACCAAGCGCGTGCAAAGTCGCGCACTTGAGCGCGGGTTGTTGCTGCTGGTGTGTGGTGTCTATTCCAATGTTGTCCGGTTTCTGTTTCCGCTCACGATTCAGGATTCTGTCTTCGACGAAGCCATGGTTATTCTTGAAGATGTGATTAAGGACAGTGTTGCTGTGGGGGTTTGAGGTTTTTGATAGCTTTATTCGTCTCATGGGTGTCTCCCAACGCAGCACGTTCTTCTACCAGTTCGCCATTGTTGCCAGATCCGTCAGAAACTGGTTTTGAGCTTTGCGTAGGCCTAGTACGCACTCTTCGTATAAAGCGGGATACATGGAGCCGTCTGGATTAGACTCCCATCCCGCGCCCGCGTCGCGCTGCAACTCGCAGAATTTCACCCCGTTATCTTGCGCCGCCATATACGCATCAAGCATTCTTGCGTGCCCGTTGCCGACCGGGATTTTTGCACGTATTTTTTTGTACAACGTCCTGTTCCCGGCAACTACGTCCGCTCTCAGACCCGCGAAGCATTGCGCATCCGAAAAACCGCCGCCTAAATGCTTCAAGCATTCGGGGTCTGTCTTCGCCGACGCACAGTTAGAGAAAAAGGCGACGACAACCACCGCGAACAGCTTCCTAATGAGAGGCATCATAAACCCCCGATGCGAAAAGTCGCGCTTCCGTGTAACGACGCGGAGGAAGCCCAGGATTGTTGCCGATGCGATACGTTAGGATGAAATCGAACATTCCACTGTAATTTCCCATATTGATCTTTCTAATTATCCCGTCGGCGCCAAGATTTGGTCCGCAGTTATAAACGATACTTACTAAAGCGTCATACTCGAATTGAAAGAGTGGTACGTGTACGTGTACGTCGTTGTTCAAGCGGCGCTCCATACGCTCCAGATCGTGTTTCTTAAACGCTCTTGCACGCTCCAATGAAATCGTTTGCCCGACCTGAATATGGTCCGATGGCACTATGCGATGCCCGCAGCCGACCGTGGGAATTCCAACGTTGTCGCGGTACGCCTTTAGAATGAATCCGTCCGTAACATGGTGTCCCTGAAAGTTGACACCGTTCAATATGCCAGACTCCCACGTCGCCAGAAACGAGAGCCCGTCATCGGAAACTACCCACGGTTTACCGAACCTCTGCGTATAGGTGTCGCGCAAGAGGCGCCCATTAGCGTCGCTCAGCATGAACCGTTCGTCGTGCGTGGCAACAGGCACGTTGGACTCGGCGGAGGGTTGCTTGCCGTAGATGTGCGGAGTGATATCGCCCGGTGCGCGCGCATCGTCCCGGTCGTATGTGATCGTGAACTTCCGTCCGTAAACCGAAATGATTCGCGGATGGCGCTCGCACTTGCAGATAACCTGGTCACCGTCTACGGCCTGATGCCTGCCTCCCGATACCATATCGCGCATTCGCCTCCTGTCTGGAAGATCGCCACCTCTGACGATCTCGCCTGCGCTTTTGCAGGCGTCGCACCATGCACCATCACCCAGGAGCGTCATTCTGCGACGCACACCGTCCTCTCCCTGGATCGTGGAGCGGCAGGAACCGAGAACGCGACTGCCTTTCGCGCTGTCAAGCGGATCGCCCTCGACCACCGCATAAAATACGGTCATCTGTCACCCCTCGGATGAATGGACGGAGAAATCTGCTTGCACCGGCACAAAGATAGTTGTGTGGTTCTTGCGATCGGGGCTATCGGTAATCCGATCGCCGTTATCCAGAATGCTGCCGACGACCGCAAGCGGCCGGAAGCCGGGATACTCGGGCATGCCGGCACCCGTAACGATTCGCGCGCGGGTACCGTCTGCGTATTCGATGAAATCACCCACGCAAGCGGCCTTGCGGTGCGTCCCGCGAACGTCGAAGTCGCTCGTCGCTTCGCGCAGCACACCCCCGCGCAGCGTTGTTGCTCCCTGAACTGCGAAGCGATAGGTGGGGCCGGTAGGCGGCGGCACGTAGTCAGCGTCGAAAAGACCTTCTATGCTCTCTCCCTCGCGCACGATGATGCCGCGCCCCTGCCAGAGCGCCTCCACAATCCTGTCTCCGTTGCTCAGGCGGCTGCCGACAAGTGCGGCGGGCTGGCCGTCAATCACGAGTGCGACGCCTGCGCCGTCCATAATCGCGGCTTCGCTGCCGTCCTCGTAAGTCACTACATCGCCGACTCGCGCTATTCCTAACCCGCAAATCTGCGAGCCAGCCGACGCGGTCGTTACCCGGCCGCCTCGTGCAGTCAGTGAGCCGATGGTCGCAAACAGGTAGGTCGTTTCGTTCGCCGCGTTTTCTTTCATGGGCCAGTCTCCTACAGGGTAGAAAAACCTACCCATAGAGCCTGACGTTTTTTAAGGGCGAACGCTATCAGCTAACGTTGAAATTACGTAGGAGAAGTGCGCGCATGCTGTAGGAGTTTGACGTTTAACCTAATGTCGTTATCAAATGCCTCGGCGACGTTGAAGGTGAAAGCGCTTGAAGCGCTTCCACGTCCTACTTAACCACGACTTCCGTATGAGTCACGACCGGCGGCTTTTCGAAAAACGGGCCGACAAGGCGGCGCCATTCCTGAAAATCCTCGGACTCGCGGAAGTGCACCATGTGGTCTTCCAGCGTATTCCACTGAACGAGCAGAATATAACGATTCGGCTGTTCGACGGTTCGATGAAGCTCGACACCCTTGCAACCGCGGGCGCGATTGAACAGCGGTATGGCCTTTGCGACGCCGGCCTGGAACTCCGCTTCTTTTCCCGGCACGATTTCGATTGCCGCCATTTCGTTCACCATAAAACTCTCCGGTTGAATTGAGTCCCGGCGATTCTACGCCGTAACGGTTCATCAAGCGACAACACCGCACATCACACACTCGCTTGCTAATCGCGCTCGCGGGCGTTGCCCTGCCAGGAAGCCGACGTTGATATAATTTTTCCGCCTGCGCACACACTCCGGCCTGCCGTTGCGAACAATTATTTCAGACGCCATACGTCAATCTGACTGGTATATTCGATGTCCAAACAAACGGCCAACGCAAGCCGACCGCCCACTCTATTGGGGCTATTCCTCATCTTCAGCCGGATCGGACTCACGAGCTTCGGCGGCGGGTTGAGCGGCTGGCTTCTGCGGGAATTCGTGCAAGACCGCGACTGGATCAGCGAAGAAGACTTCCTGAACGGCCTGGCAATTTCGCAAGCGCTGCCGGGCATCAACGTCAAGAACATGGCGATCTGGATCGGACACCGGCTGCTCGGCTGGCGCGGCGCTCTGCTTGCGGTCACGGGAATCATCGTTCCGCCCGCCGTCTTCATCATTATTCTCGGCACGGTTTTCACCTATCTGATTCATTTCCCGCTCGCTCACATTCTGCTTGCGGGCGCAGCGGCAGCGGCCACTGGCCTGTCGCTGTCGATGGGCGTGACCACCGCGCACCGGGTGCCCCGCACGCTGCTTCCAATGCTCTTTCTCGCCGGCACGTTTGTCGCGATCGGCATCCTGCGCTTGCCGCTGGTATGGGTCGTGACAGGTGCGGGAGGCCTGAGCGTGCTGTCCGAATACATCAAACTACGCAAAGCATAGATATGTCGACACGCGTTCTTTTGCAACTTGCGGCGGTCTTTGCGCCGCTGTCGCTGGTTACGATAGGCGGCGGCCAGGCCATCATCGCCGATATCCAGCGGCAGGTCGTGGACGTGCACGGCTGGATGACACATGGCCAATTCGCCGTCGACTTCGCCATCTCCCGCATGGCGCCCGGCCCCGGATCGCTTCTCGCCACGTTGATCGGCTGGCAAATTGCCGGGTTCTGGGGTGCTGTCGTTGCGACGCTCGCGCTACTCGCCCCCACCGGCTTCCTGATCTACGGCGTCACGCACGTCTGGACACGTTATCAGGGCGCGCACTGGCAACTCGCGCTCGAGCGGGGTCTGCGACCCGTCGCATCCGGAATGATCCTCGCCGCGGGCTGGGTGTTGCTGAAGTCGCTCGACGGCGGCATGCCGGCCAAGGCGATTGCTCTCGCTTCAATGGCGCTACTGCTGAGCACACGGATCAATCCGCTGCTGCTACTGCTTGGCGGCGCCTTGCTGCTGCTCGGCATGTTCGAGCTCGGCGTCGGCGTTCCTTATTTGCTTCAGGTGCACGTCGCCAACTAAAGGCCCGCTTCCTCTTCAATCTCCAGATCCATCAACGCGGAACTCAGCGATTTGCCGTGCGCGTCGAGCGCGAGCGAGCGCGTTACGCCGCCGCCGAGCGCCTTTCCCAGCACGAAGTTGAACGCGGCAAGGCGAGGCAACTCATAGCGCACCACGTCGCCGAGCACGACATCGCTCAGAAACTCCCTCACGCGCTCCGCGGTCAGAACCTTCCGCAGATGGTCGTAATGCCGCGCGTCGTAACAGATGACGGACACGTTCAACGTATTGCCCTTATCGCCCGTGCGCGAGTGAGCCAGTTCGCGTAGCTTCATGTCACGCCTCCACAAACGAGAAAGTTGGGCTTGTGGACTCGCGCGGCAGCAGCACCGATTGCACCGCCACCACCTCGCGTGTCGACTTCGTCACACCGCCGCCGCCCGCCGGCCCGTTCGTATAAAGCGTCTCCACTTCATTGCCGATCAGTACCGCCTGTGCCAGCGACGCCGTGCGTCCGGCTACGCGTGCACGCACTTCATAGGGTTCCGCGCTGCGCGCGCCCGCCGTTTCGCCGTGCAACGCGTTCACGCCGATCAGATCGAACCGCAACTCGCTCGTCTGCACACCGGTCAGCGCAAGTCGTTCACGGACGATATCCAGCGCGAGCCGCGCACGCGACACCGCGCCCGGACCCGCGTACGAAATTTGTCCTTCACCGATAAATCCGTCGACGTACGCCACGGATACCTTCAAGGTCCCGGTACGCGGTGCGCCGCGCCCGCCTGTAATGCGGACGCGATCCGGCGCTTCTTCGGTGACGCATACGTTCGAAAAATCGGCGACGACATCCGGCTGCAAATAGCGCTGCGGATCGTGGATTTCATAGAGCAACTGTTCCTTGCAAGTGGCTTCGGTCACGCGTCCCCCTGCATGGGGCACCTTACTGATGACGACCGAACCGTCCGCCGCCACTTCGCCGATCGGAAAGCCTAGTCTCGCCAGATTGGGGACGTCCTTAAAACCTGGATCGGCAAAATAGCCACCCGTGACCTGCCCCGCGCACTCAAGCAGATGCCCGACCACGGTTGCCTGACCGAGCGTGTTCCAGTCGTCCATGCGCCAGCCGAACGTATGGATCAGCGGCGCGGTGAAGAGCGACGGATCGGCCACGCGGCCGGTTAGCACGATCTGCGCACCGGCGGCGAGCGCTTCGACGATCGGCGCCGCGCCCAGATACGCATTCGCCGAGACGATGCGCTCCTTGTACGACGCCACGCGCTCGCCCGACTCCTCGAAAGTGAAGTCGCCGCGCTGCACGATGTCGAGCACATCGTCGCCGGTCACGGCAGCGATCTTCACGTCGCCCAGTCCGAGCGAGCGCGCGATTTGCGCGGTTTTGCGCGCCGCGGCCAAAGGATTCGCCGCGCCCATGTTCGAAATGATCCGCACGCCATTGCGGATCGCAGCGGGCAGCACGGCGTTCATTCGCGCGTCGAGCAGCGGGTCGTACCCAAGCTGCGGATCTTTTCGTCGAGCCTGCTGCGCAATCGCAATGGTCCGCTCGGCCAGGCATTCGAATACGAGGTAATCGAGCGCGCCGTGTTCCGCCAGTTCGACCGCCGGCTCGATTCGGTCGCCCGAATAACCCGCGCCCGCGCCGATGCGAACCACGCGTGAATCTTGAGTGAGTGTCATGCTGATCTCATCCATTCGATGAAGCTCACAGAGGAAATACGCGTAGCACCACGCACGCAATCGTCATGACGATAGACGCGGCGAACAGCAGCGGAAAGGTGAATCGCTGATGGTCCGCGAGATCGATTCCGCACAGGCCGACCACGAGGAACGTCGCGGGCGTGAGCGGGCTCACCGGGAAACCGGTGGTCATCTGGCCGAGCAGCGCCGCTTGTCCCACGTGTACCGACGGCACGCCGAGTTGTCCCGCGACTTCGGCAATCACAGGCAGCACGCCGAAATAGAACGAATCCGGATCGAAGAGCATGCTGAGCGGCATCGATACAAGGCCAAGCGCGACGGGAATGTGACTCGCCATGGCCGGCGGCACGAAACCCACCGCGGCTTGCGCCATGGCCTTGAGCATGCCGCTGCCTTGCATGACGCCGGTGAACACGCCCGCGGCGAGCAGAATGCCGGCCATCATCAAGGCGGCGCGCGCGTGAGCGTCGATGCGCTTGCGCTGCATGTCGACGTTCGGGTAGTTCACCATCAGCGCGACGCACAGGCCGACCATGAACATCAGCGCGGGCGGGATCTTTTCGCCCATCACCACCATCGTTCCAAGCACGACGAGCGTCAGCACGATGTTGAACCAGAAGTTCTTCGGGCGGCGCAATGCCTGCTCGTCGGGCGTCAGTTCACGCTTTGGCATCGGAATGGACCCGGCAGCGCCTGTGAGGCCGAGGCGTCTTTCCTCGCGCCGACCGAGCCAGAACGCCATGCCGAAGACAAACACGAGCCCGATCGCCTGCACCGGAATCAGCGGGTTGAACAACGCCGAGACCGGCAGATGCAGCGAAGCGGACGCGCGGATCATCGGTCCGGTCCACGGCAAAAAATTGATGCCGGCGGCCATAGAGACGGCTGCGGCCAACACTCGCCGGTCCATCTTCAGACGGTCGTAGAGCGGCAACATCGCGGGAATGGTGACAAGAAAGCACACCGCGCCGGAGCCGTCGAGGTGAATCAGCAGCGCCAGCAGCGTCGTGCCCATCACGATTCGCGTGGGCCGCGTGCCGACCGCGCGCAAGATCCGGTCGATGATCGGATCGAGCGTGCCGGCATCGGTGATGGTGCCGAAATAGAGAATCGCGAACACGAACATGCCAACGACGGGCGCGAGGCTTTTCAGGCCGTCGATGACGAACTTGCTCGTCTGAAACCCAAAGCCGCCGATCAGCGACGCGGCAATCGGCACGATGATGAGCGCCACGAGCGGCGACATCCGTTTGGACAGGATGGCGGCCAGCAGCACGACGATGGTGGCCAGCCCCAGTAATGGCAGCATGTTGCGTGTCTCCGATGTTGTTTTTTACTGGAAGCCAGCGTAATTTCGATCCTGTAATAGAACAATTGAAATGATTTGATCGCAGCAATTATGGAACATAATGGATCTGAATCTCAGGGACATCCGCGCATTCATCGCCGTCGCGCAAACCGGCAGTTTCACGCGCGCGGCCGCGCGGCTGCACCTGTCGCAACCCGCGTTGACGGTGCAGATCCGGCGGCTGGAGGAAACGGTCGGCGCACGGCTCTTCGACCGCAACAGCCGAAGTGTCGCGCTCACGCCCATCGGCCGCGAGCTGTTGCCGGTATTGCAGAAGTCGCTGTACGACATGGAGCACGTGCTGATCGACGCGCGCGCGCTCGGCGACGGATCGAGCGGCACGGTGCGGATTGCCTGTTTGCCCACGTTCGCGGCGAGCGTGCTGCCGGAACTCGTGCAGCAGCTCAGGAAAACCGTGCCGCGCGCCGGCTTCCAGGTGCGCGACGTCGTCGCGAGCATGGTCAACACGTTGGTGCGCAATGAAGAGGTGGATATCGGCGTGACCGGAGGCGAGCTTACGGATTCGGCACTCGAAGTGCTGCACGCCGGCGAGGACCGGCTGGTGGCGGTGCTCCCGAAACGTCACGCACTCGCGCGGCGAAAGCGCATGACGCTCGCCGATCTCGCCGGCGTGCCGCTCGTGCTGACCGCGCAGGGCACGAGCGTGCGTGCGGTGGTGGATAGCGCGTTCGCCAACGCGGCCTGCACGCCCGAGGTCGCGTGTGAACCCACGTACATGATGACCGCTGTCGCGATGGTTCGCGCCGGACTCGGCGTCACGATACTGCCCGCATCGGCCCGCGAGGTACGGGCCGAACCGGAACTGCTCGTCCGTCCAATCGACGATCCCGCGTTCGTGCGCCCGATCGCGTTGATCAAGAAGCGCGGAAGGACGTTGCCGCCAGTCACCGAAACGTTCGTTGAAGCGCTGATCGAAAGGCTCGGCAAGGGTTCGTCGTTTTGTTAACAACAGGCCTGCTTCACCGCGCGGCGAAGCAGGCCTGTTGGATGACGCGAAGTATCCAGTCGGCGCGAGATCAAAAACTCGCGCCGCAGTCGATTAATGACCGACGTAGACAACCGGAGGCGAATACGAACTCGGTGCCGCTTCCGTACGGGTGCCGGCCTGCGACGAACCGTTCGTTGCCGACCCATAGCCGCTGGTTTGAGCGGTGCCGTTCTGCGCGGCAACGCGTGCTTCGGCAGCCTGAATGTTCGCCGGGTAGTCGTCGTCATTCGCGGTCGCCGGGTTGTAGCCGGCTTTTTCCAGTTGGATCAGTTCCGCGCGGACCTGAGCGCGTGTCACCGGCTGATTGGATTGAGCAAAAGCGGCAAGCGGCGCGGTAATGAGAGCAGCGATAACAACAGCTTCGATCAGGGATTTCATGATTCCTACCTCCAGAGATTGTCTTGTTTGGTGCTGAAGACCTGTTTGTCTGCAGCCGTTAGAGACAGTCTAGAAGTCGGGGCGACTAGGGTAAACCCCTAATATCCAAAATCAGTGTTGCGGTAAACGAGACAATTGTGCGTCCGGCGGTTGCGTCCGCGCTTTGGACGACGGCACGCCGCCGGCATTCCTCCCGCCCATCACCTGCCGGTCGCTTCGAGGACTCGCGCCGAAGCGCGTCCGATACGTGCGCGAGAAATGCGACGGCGACTCGAATCCGCAAGCGACGCAAATCGACGTAATCGACATATCGGTCTGTTGCAGCAACTCACGCGCACGGGTGAGGCGCAGTTGCAGATAGAAATGCGTCGGCGTGTCCTTCAGTGACGCGCAAAAGAGCCGTTCCAGTTGCCGCCGTGTCACGCCGATTTCCTGCGCGAGCCGGTCCGGCGCGAGCGGCTCTTCCATATGCCGCTCCATCACGCCGATCACCTGAATCAGCTTGCGGTTGTGCACGCCGTAACGCGCGGCGATCTCCATGCGCTGATGGTCCGAGCGCTGCCGGATGCGGCTCACCACGAATTGTTCCGACACCGCCGAAGCCAGCGCCGCGCCGTGCTTGCGGCCGATCAGGTCGAGCATCATGTCGATGGACGCCGTGCCGCCCGCGCACGTGATGCGCCGCTCGCCGATCTCGAACAGTTCCTGGCTCGCATTCAGCGACGGGTAGCGCTCGCGGAACGCCGACAGCGCTTCCCAATGCACCGTCACGCTGTCCGAGCCGCGCAGAAGTCCGGCCTCCGCGAGGACGAAGCTGCCGGTGTCGATACCGCCGAGCGTCGCGCCGACGCGGTCCAACCGCTTCAGCCAGTCGCCGAGCACGCGTGTATAGCAGGCCAACGGCTCGAAGCCCGCCACGACGAAGACCGTCTGCGCCTCTTTCACATCGCCGATTGCCGCGTCGGCGTTGATCGAAATGCCGTTGCTGGCCGCTACCGGCGCACCGTCCAGGCTAAGAATCCGCCAGCGGTAGAGATCGCCGCGAAAGCGGTTCGCCACGCGCAACGGCTCGACCGCCGACATGAAGCCGATCGCGGAAAAGCCCGGCAGCAACAGGAACGACATATCTTCGGGCATCTTGCTGAGGACTCGGTGAAGGACAAAAGCGCAAGCGGACGCGGGGTTCCCGGCGAGCGTAGCAAGCGGCTCGCGAGCCGGCAAGACGCGCCAAAATTCCGCTCGCTTCGCGGCGCTGCAGCGCAATACTCAGCGATGCTGGTTTTCCCTCGTTGTCGCGTGGAAGCAAGAACGGGTCGCTGGCGGTCGCTTTGGCATGAATATGGGGCATTAACGTTACGTCATTCTTGCAGTTCAGGCCGCAGTTCAATCACTACACGTAGGCGTATCACGCATGTCCGGGGGCCGCTTCGTTTTTTCCGCGGCCCCGGTTCCAAACACGCAGTTGAACGTGTCCGAAGGGGGAACGTCATGAAGTTAAGCATCAAAGCCTTGCTTGCCCATCTTGCGTGTCTGATAGCCGCCGTCGCCGCTTCGCCGGCGCTCGCACAAGATCCAGCCGCCTGCCGCGCAGTGCATTTTGCCGACATCGGCTGGACCGATATCACGTCGACCACCGCGCTCGCGTCGGCGGTATTCGAAGGGCTCGGCTATCAGCCGGTGACGACCGTCGCCTCCGTGCCGATCTCGTTTGCGGGCCTGAAAAGCAAACAGCTCGACGTGTCGCTCGGTTACTGGTGGCCGGTGCAGGAAAAAGCGATTGCGCCGTTCGTCGAGTCGAAATCGATTCAGGTGCTGCAACCACCCAACCTGACCGGCGCCAAGGCGACCTTCGCGGTGCCGAGCTACGCCTACGACGCCGGCCTCAAAACCTTCGCCGACATCGCCAAACACCGCGATCAACTCGACGGCAAGATCTACGGCATCGAACCCGGCAGCAGCGCGAACGCGGCGATTCAGAAAATGATCGCCACCAACCAGTTCGGCCTCGGCGGGTTCAAGCTGATCGAATCGAGTGAAGCGGGCATGCTGGTTTCGGTGGACCGCGCGATTCGCGAGAAGAAATGGGTGGTGTTTCTCGGCTGGGAACCGCATCCGATGAACATTCAGATCGATATGAAATACCTCACCGGCAGCGACGGCGTGTTCGGTCCGAACGACGGCGAAGCACGCGTTTATACGCTGACGTCCCCCGACTTTCTGACGCGCTGCCCGAACGCCGGCAAGCTCGTGAGCAATCTGCGCTTTTCGACGCAACTGGAAAACGTCGTGATGCAGTCGGTCATGAACAAGGAAAAGCCCACCGAAGCCGCCAAGGCGTATCTGAAGAAAAACCCGCAAGTACTCGATGCCTGGCTCGCCGGCGTGAAGACCTATGACGGCAAAGACGGCTTGCCAGCAGTGAAGGCTTATCTCGGGCTTTGACCTTTCCAATCGCGCATTCAATTCACAGGAACTCGCACGCATGAATCATGAAGTCATCGTGACCTGCGCGGTCACCGGCGCGGGCGACACCGTCGGCAAGCATCCGGCCATTCCCGTCACGCCGAAGCAGATCGCCGAGGCCGCCGTCGAAGCCGCGAAAGCCGGCGCCACCGTCGCGCATTGCCACGTGCGCGATCCGGAAACCGGACGCGGCAGCCGCGATCCGCAGCTCTATCGCGAGGTGGTCGACCGGATCCGCTCGTCGGGCACCGACGTCATCATCAACCTGACGGCGGGCATGGGCGGCGATCTGGAGATCGGTCCCGGCGAGGACCCCATGCGCTTCGGCGCCAACACCGATCTGGTCGGCGGCTTGACGCGGCTCGCGCATGTCGAGGAACTGCTGCCGGAAATCTGCACGCTCGATTGCGGCACGCTCAATTTCGGCGACGGTGATTACATCTATGTGTCGACGCCCGCGCAATTACGGGCCGGCGCAAAACGCATCCAGGAACTCGGCGTGAAGCCGGAACTGGAAATTTTCGACACCGGCCACTTGTGGTTCGCGAAGCAATTGCTCAAGGAAGGCTTGCTCGATGCGCCGCCGCTGTTTCAGATATGCCTCGGCATTCCATGGGGCGCGCCCGCCGACACCACGACGATGAAAGCGATGGCCGACAACCTGCCGACCGGCGCGCAATGGGCCGGCTTCGGTATAGGCCGCATGCAGATGCCGATGGTCGCGCAGGCGATGCTGCTCGGTGGTCATGTGCGTGTCGGCCTCGAAGACAACATCTGGCTCGACAAAGGTGTGCATGCAACGAATGGCACGCTCGTGCAACGCGCGGTCGAGATCATCGAGCGGCTCGGCGGCCGCGCGCTGACACCCGCTGAAGGGCGCCGCAAGCTGGGCTTGCCCGCGCGTGGCGAGCGTCAATTGGAGCGGCGTGCGGCCGGCCAGTACGCATGAAACGTGTGGCGTGTTTGTTGCGCCTGATTCAATGCGCGTTGTTCTAGAACCTGAGAACTCATAGGCAAAAAAAGGAAACGTCAGCAATGGCAGTGATCGTCGATATCAAAACATTTGCCGCCATCGGCGCGGGCGTGATCGGCAGCGGCTGGGTGGCGCGAGCGCTCGCGCACGGGCTCGATGTGATCGCATGGGACCCCGCTCCCGGCGCTGAGAAACAGTTGCGCGAGAACGTTGCGAATGCGTGGCCGGCATTGGAGCGCGTCGGTTTGGCCGAAGGGGCGTCCCCGGCGAGACTGCGCTTTGTCGATACGATCGAAGCGTGCGTCGAACACGCGGACTTCATTCAGGAAAGCGCGCCTGAACGCGAGGAATTGAAGCTCGCGCTGCACGAGCAGATCAGCCGCGCGGCGAAGCCGGAGGCGATCATCGCGTCGTCCACATCGGGGCTGTTGCCGAGCGATTTCTACGCGCGGGCGGTGAATCCGCAGCGCTGCATCGTCGGGCATCCGTTTAATCCGGTGTATCTGCTGCCGCTCGTCGAAGTGCTCGGCGGTAAAAGGACTGCCGCGGAAACCGTCGATGCCGCCATGCAGATCTATCGTTCGCTTTCAATGCGCCCGCTACGCGTGCGCAAGGAAGTACCGGGCTTTATCGCCGACCGCTTGCTCGAAGCGCTGTGGCGCGAGGCACTGCATCTGGTGAACGAAGGCGTGGCGACCACCGGCGAAATCGACGACGCGATCCGCTTCGGCGCGGGCATCCGCTGGTCGTTCATGGGGACGTTCCTCACGTACACGCTGGCGGGCGGTGACGCGGGCATGCGCCATTTCATGCAGCAATTCGGACCGGCACTGGAGCTGCCGTGGACTAAACTGGTGGCGCCGAAGCTGACGGACGAACTGATCGACCTCGTTGTGGACGGCACGGCTGAACAGGTCGGGCCGCGGTCGATCAAGCAGCTCGAACGTTATCGCGACGACTGCATTACGAGCGTGCTGGCGGCGATTGGCGATGCAAAGGCGCGGCACGGGATGCTTCCTGCCGATTAGTGCTCATGCGAGGTGCAGCGTGCCACGAGGCGCGCCGCCTCGCGTCAATACGTTGCCAGCGCACGGTGCCGCCGCGATACATTTCATTTGAGAATGAAGGAGACGATCGCTCATGCCGCAAGATGCCTCACTGCCCTGCTATCGCGACACCGTACGCGCCGAATGGGTCGATTACAACGGCCACTTGCGCGACGCTTTTTATATGCTGATTTTCAGCTTCGCAACCGACGTGCTGATCGATCAGATCGGTTTGCCCGATACGGTGCGCAAAGAGCGAGGCCGCTCGATCTATACGCTCGAAGCGCATATCAACTATCTGCTTGAGATCAAGGAAGGCGCGCGGGTTCGCGTCGATATGCGGGTGCTTGGGCATGATGCAAAGCGCTTGCATTTGTACCTCGAGATGTTTTCCGGCGATGGCGGCGAGCCCATAGCCGCCGGTGAACAGATGCTGCTGCATGTGGACACGGGCGGGCCGCGCGCGGTTGCGTTCGATCCGGATGTCGAGGCGCGTGTTCAGGCGTTGGCGCACGCGCATGCTGCATTGCCGGCGGCAAGATTCGCGGGCCGCGTAATCGGCCTGCCTGCGCATACCGCCGCGCAAAAGCACTGATCATGCTCGAGCCGGAGATCGCCGCGTTCGTCGCAAGAACCGCTGCGATTTATCCGGCACATGCGACTTCATTGATGCCGCGCGAGCAGCGAGAAATCTATGACCGGTATGCGGCTGCGTTCACGCCCCCGCTGCCGGACGGAGTCGTGACGCGAGACGCCGACTTCCGCGCTCGCGCGGGTCATTCGATCAAGCTACGGCTTTATCGGAATCGTGCAAAAGCTGACGACGCTGCCCACGGCACCGTATTGTATTTCCACGGCGGCGGCTTCGTGCTCGGCTCGCTGGATAGTCATCAGATCGTGACGGCACGCATTGCCGCCGATACAGGGCTCGATGTGATCGCCGTCGACTACAGGCTTGCTCCCGAACACCGCGTGCCTGCCGCACATGACGATTGTCTGGAGGTCACGCTTGCCGCTTTGGATGGCCGGTTGCCATTCGATTCGCCAACGCGTAGCGCGCTGCAGTTAGCGGGCGACAGTGCCGGCGGCAATCTCGCGGCCAGCGTGGCAATGCGCCTTCGCGACGACGGTGTTCAAGGCGTGCGCGGGCTGGCGCTGGTCTATCCGATGCTCGGCACCGAGCCGCAGATGCCCGCGCGCGAAACCGAAGCGCATGCGCCGATGCTCACGCTTGCCGAGGTTCATGCGTTTCGCGATCTCTATTGGGGCGAACGGGCGCCCTATCCAGCGTGGACGATACCGCTCGATGCAACGCGCTTCGATGGCTTGCCGCCGATGCTTGCAATCGGGGTTGAACACGATCCGTTAAGAGACGATGCGCGGGTGTTTGCCGAACGCGTTCATGCAGCCGACGCAGAGGTGCGATTCTGGATGGGCGCCGGGCTAGTGCATGGATGCTGGCGTGCAATCGAATCAAGCCCGGGTGTCCAGGCGTTACACCTGGAGGTGTGCAGGTTTCTGTCCATGCGCGCGGACATGTTGAGGTAGTGCTTTTTTTCAGATCGATTACACGCATAGCGTGATCTGAATGCACACCATAAATATCATTTATTTCCAGATTTCGCGCCGTACCTCCATTGTGTGAGGCACACCAGCCGGTCTACTTCCACGCTTCCCCGCACTGCAAAGCAGTGTAATTGTTGGACGAGGCTGCCTCAGTCGGTAAATGTCGCTTAAGAATCCTTAAGAAATCATTTTTATCTGACGAGCCAATCCAATATTCAGGCCGATTCCTTGACCGGCGGTCTGGCCATTAAAAAGGAAAGGAGACAAAGTCAATGAAAACCCGTCTGATAACCGTAGTGCTGTGCGCCGCGGCCGCATTGACCGGGTGCGGAGGCGGTGACGACATCAGCAGTCCCGCAGCCACACCGCCCAAGCTGCTGACCAACATTGCGGTTCCCAATGCTTCGAGCCCTCCATTCAGCTTCGACATCGGTTATGTGGAGGCCGGTAAATATTTTCTTGCGGACCGCAACAACAAAACCGTCGATGTCGTCGACACGAAATCGAATAGCCTGACCGCGCAGATCCCCGGCCCGTTCACCGGTGCCGGTGCCACCACGGAGGAGTCCGGACCCGACGGAATCGTCGGCATCACCGGTACGAACACAATTTATGTGGGTGACGTCGACTCGCTCAAGGTGATCGACACGGCTGCGCAGAAGACGGTCAATACCATCACCATCAGCAACTCGGGATCTCGCGTGGATGAAGGCTGCTACGACCCTGACGATCATCTCGTGATGTTCGCGAGTCCGGGCGACTCGCCGCCCTTCGTCACGTTCATTTCGACCGTGACGCAAAAGCCGGTGGCCAAGCTTGCTTTCAACGGTTCTGACGGACTCGAAGCATGCATATACGACTCCACGTCAAAGAGCTTTTTGCTTAACAATGACGGTACCGCTGCCAATCCCGGCGGCGAACTCGATGTGATTACAGCCAGTTCCGCGGTATCCGGAAGCCCGTCTGTCAGCAAATCGTTCACGCTAGGTCAATGCGGACCGGCTGGAATCGTGAACGGGCCGAACAACGATGTACTCATCGGATGCGATCCGCCGGCCGGGTCGCCTCTCATTACCCTGATCATGGATCGTACAAGCGGTGTGATCCGCGCCACGGTACCGTTTGGCGGAGTGGATCAGGTCAATTATGATCCGACTTCCAATCGCTATTTCCTGCCCGCCCGGCACTACGTGACGACTGGGACCGCTGCCGCGTCAGGGTTCAGTCCGCAGATGGGCGTAATCGACGGCACAACGCGGCAACTGCTTTTCAAGGTTCCTGTGGGCACCGGCGCGCATTCTGTCGCCATCGACAGCACACTCGGGCAGGTGTATGTGCCCTTCCAGCCCGGCCAGTCAGCATTCCCGAACGGTGGCATTTCGGTGTTTTCCACGCACTAGCCTCCACAGACCGCGGATCCGACGTCGCGATAAAAAAACCACCTGCACCGATCGATGCAGGGACGCGCCGCCGGATCTGTGCCATCGTCGAATCTCGAACGCAACGCTCAGTCTTGCCGAATCCATGGTGAGCACGTAGTTGCCACCGAATCCCAACGGAAAACAGCGGAGTCCGGGGCAATTAGCGCGACCGCCAGTATTCCGTATGTCATGCCCGATGAATAATCCTCTTCATCGCAGTCCCGCTTGTTTTGTTGGCTGACCCACTGAAAAAAAGAATTGAAGGGTCAACACTGTTATCGGACACAAAGCGAGGAAGTTGAAGGAGTCATTGCGGCCGGCACGCAGATTCCGCGATTCATCGTTGCCGGCCAATAGCCACGTGGCCCAAATCCCCAACAGAATGAGATGTGCCTGCCGCACCGGGAGGCATGTGTGGCTGCCACAAGCAGCCGTTCCTGCAAAAGGAAAATCGTATGTTAATGCGTGACGTAATCCCCAACGCTCTGAACCGAGGATCCGCCCTTTTTTCAGAGAGCCCGATGACTACGACTTCACCAAAAACCTTCCAACACACGTTCGACATTTATCTAAAGGACTCGAACGCTTTCATGAATACGTATTTCTCGCGCTACTTCGAGTGGCAGGGTGTTTGCCGCGAGCGGTGGTTCCATGAGTGCATACACAACGACCTGCTGGGATCGGACGGCATGTTCGTGACCAAACGCGCGCACCAGGAATACGTCCATGAAACCTTCCCTTTCCAGCGGGTGGATTGCTATCTGAACGCCGTGCAGGTCAGGCACTGCTCGGCGTACCTGCTATTTCGCTTCTGCGTGGATGGGCGCCAGGTTTCGCAGGGTTACCAGCAAATCCTGTACGCCGGGCGAGACCGGAAGATCAGGCGATTCCCGGAAGCGATGGTCGAGCGTGTGAAGGAATATGAACTGCCGTTTTCGGCGCTGACGAATGCCTGACGGCGGCGTAACAGCAGCATAAAGCGGCATAACAGCGCTTAACTTTCACACTTAACGTATCAACGCCGGCGCCGGGAGCGCGCCGGCGCTTCGCGCTTCGCGCGGTCCGCCGGTGAACCCGGTGCCGGCAATCGCACGGTGAAGGTGGTGTGCGAGTCGCGCACCGAATGGCATTCGATATTGCCGCCCAGAAGCTCGGTTGCGCGGCGGCAGAAGGCGAGGCCCATGCCCGCGCCGCTTCCGTGCCGCTTGGTCGAGAAGAAGGCGTCGAAGATATGCGGCAGCACGTCGGGCGCGATGCCTGGCCCCGTGTCGCGGAATCGCAGTACGCAGAAGTCCTGCTCCATAACGGCATTGATCGTGATCTCGCCGTTGCCGCTCACGCGAATGGCATGGAGCGCATTTTTCAGCAGGTTGAACAACACGAAAACAACCAGCGTATCCGAGCCCGAAAACCGTACGGCCGCGTCGATCGGGACCACCGTCACGCGTGCGCGTTCGTCGCCGCGAAACGGATAACGCTCCAGTGCCGACGCCACACATTGCTGCACCGAATACGGGCTGAAACGGCTGCGGTCCAGACGATCGAGAGTAAAAGACGCGAGCGCCATTTCGACCATCGCACTGGTGCCCGACACTTCGCGTCTGATTGCCGTTGCGAGCTGGCTTATGCGTTCTGACTGCCCGGCATGCTCCTGGTCGTCGTAAATTCCATGCGTGACGGCTAAACGGTAACCTTTGAACACGTGCGACCACACGCTGGCGATTTCGTCCGCGTGCATGCCGATGGTCGCGAGCGGAGTCGCAATCTCGTGCGCGATCGTCGCCGCAAGCGCATACGGGTGAATCAGGTGATAGCGAACGATCGTGATCGCGAGAAGCCCCAGGCTCAGCGCGATGAACAGCACACCTGGCGGATAGAACGGCATGCCGTAGTTGACCGCGTAATCGACTGCCGCGAACGCATAGAGGCACACGCTCGCCAGACATAGATCGAGGCGCCTGCGTGCTTCGCCGCCGGCCTTCTTGCGGGCGGCGAGAAGAAGCTGCGCGCCGCGTCCCGCAAGCAGCACGCTCTGCATGACGTGCAAAGGATGGAGAGGTCCCGCGATCGGATAATAGCCAAAGAAGAACCGCCGATAGCCGGCGACGACGAGGTCGCCCGGAAGCAGCGCGGCGAGCACCAGACATAGACCGTAAGACGCGAGTAATACGGGCTGTTCACGGCGTCTCGCCGTCACTTCCGTAACGAAGTGATAGAACGTGGTGGGCAAAAACAGAATGAACAGATAGCCGAGCCTGACCAGCACGCCTGCGACGTGCGGACTTTCCGTCTGGAACAGTAATGTCCACGTGCCTTGCCACGCGAAGGTCGCCGCGCACATCAAAAGGAATGGCGCGGATAGACGCGTCACGCCTTGGGTAATGAGTACGTAAAGGCCGAACACCACGAACAACGCGGACACGAAGGCGGTCGGAATGGCGTACATGTGGCTCGACGTGTCGGAGAACGTTAGCGGTTTGGCTCATTCCGCCATTTTGAAAACGTCCGAACGTCCAAACCCACTTCGGTTGGGTCGATGCGGGCCCAGCAATAGAAAGCGTCATTCCAGCCGGGAATTTCACGGGGCTTGAACATCCTGAAGTCGATGCCGGCACGATAGGCCAGATGCGGCCAGAAGAGCGGCATCACCTCGCGCACCGCGATCTGTCGCAACAGTTCGGCCGGGCCGCTTTCGTCCGCCACGATCTCGCCCTGCAATATCCAGTCGTTCTCGGCCCACGCGACGAACACGCTCGGGTTTCCCGCACGGTCGAACATCAGAATGGCATTCTGCTCGGGACGCCAGTAGTACTCGACGATACCTTCCGCGGCGGCCAGCTCGTCGATTAGCTTCCTCGTTCTCGGATCGCAATACGTGGTGCCGTTTTCGCCTAATGCCAGCCAACCGCTTTCCGAACAATGCCGGGCTCGGGCGTCCTTCAGAAAATGGACCAATCTGTTTGCCGACTCGGCATCGGTCTTTCTCAGATATAAATCCACGATTCCGGCATTAAACGCCTTAACCGCGACTGTCTCGTCCGCGACTCCTGTGAGCAGCACTTTCGCGCACCGCAAATCGGATATTGAAGAGAGAAACTCGACGCCGCTTACGCCCGGCATGTCGTAATCGACGACGACCGCCGCCACTTCTGCAAAGCGCGACTTCCGGGTCAATATGTCCCGCTCCGCCGAGGTTTCGACAAAGCGCTCGATACCGGTCTCGCTCAGACACGCCGACGCCGGCGCAAACTCCAGTGAATTCGCGCGGGCGTGTTGACGGATGAACGCGAGTGCCGTTTGCGGTCGCGTGAAAAACAGATTGGTGGAAACGTCCGGAAAGAAACGGCGCAAAGCGTCGAGGTAACTGTCGTTGTCGTCCACGAAAACGACAGTTGCCGGATACGAAACAGGTGGTCGAATAAAATTGTTCATATTTTCACGTGGTTCGTCACACCGCCGCCCGCATGAATGCGGCAAAGCGGCAACCATACGAAAAGGCTTGCATGTTTTCAGTGAAACATGCCGGCGTGCGCCCCATCTGTCGACACGCCGGATTTTCCAACGCTGGTTACCAAGCGGGTTCCCATTGGACCGTATAGTACAGGCGTCCAGGCATTAACAGTGAAACACAGCACAAACTTTATATCGCATTGCCATCAGCCTATGCGAACTGAATAATCGAACTGAAAATGCGACAGCCGATCGCTGTTCTGCGCACTCCTCCACTTGATCCCCTACGCTTGTCTTACGTGTTCACCGCAGCGCCCATTCTTTTTTGACGTGCTATTTATTTTCCACGTCGTACCCTGAACTGTTCCCATCATCACCGCCAAATCATGGAGCCAGTCAGTATGAAAAGGTCTTTACTTGCGGTCGCGCTCTTCGGAGCCTTTACTACATCCGCGCATGCGCAAAGCAGCGTGACTCTCTACGGTCTCATCGACACCGGGCTGGTGTACACGAATAATCAGTTCGGACATAGCAACTGGCAGTTGGTGAGCAGCTCGACGCAGAACACGGTCTTTGGCCTGAAAGGCTCGGAGGATCTCGGCGGCGGCTTGCACGCGGTCTTCAAGCTGGAGCAAGGATTTCTTCTGAATAACGGCGCCCAGGCTTTCTCGGGCGACGGCTTCGGCTCACAGGCATGGGTCGGCTTGCAAAGCGATGCATACGGCACGGTGTCGTTCGGCCGCCAGTTCGACGTAATGAACGACCTCGTCGGACCGCTCACGGCGGAATTCAACACGTGGGGCGGAAGCATGGCCGCCCATCCGTTCGAAAACGACAATCTTGCCGCGAACTCGGTCGTTATCAACAATACGGCCAAGTACACGAGCCCGACTTATCGCGGCATCACTTTCGAAACGATGTACGCCTTCAGCAACAAGGCTGGCAACTTCTCGAACAACCGCTCGTACGGCTTCGGTGTTTCCTATTCACAGGGGCCGGTCAATCTTGCGGCGGGATACCTGCAATTGAATAATGCGGGCGACGGCAGCGGCGCCGTTACCGCGAGCGACGCCAGCGCGAACTTTCTCGCGCAACGCCAGCGCATCTGGTCGCTTGGCGGCAACTACACTTTCGGGCCCGCTACCGTCGGCCTGGTGTGGAGCCATACTCAGATCGACAACACGTCCGGCGTATTCTCGTTCGGAACCGGCTCCTATCTCGGCGCAAGCGACACGTCCGCCGGCACCTTGGGCGGCTCGCTTCGTCTCGACAACTACGAAGTGAATGCGAAGTACTCGCTGACGCCGGCGTTGAGCTTATCCGGCGCGTACACCTACACACATGGCGCATATAACGGCTCATCGCCTGGATGGAACACGGCCATGCTTCAGACCGACTATGCGCTCAGCAAACGCACCGACTTTTATCTTGAGGGCGTCTATCAGAACGTGCATGGCGCGCCCGCGGACTCGGTGCTCTCGCATGCCATGATCAACACGCTTTCGCCGTCGTCGACGAACACGCAGGTGGCGGTCACCGTGGGCATGCGTCACGCGTTCTGATCGATACGCTCGTATTGCCGCATACGCGACAACCAACGCCTCGCCCCGATGGGGCGAGGCGGGCTACAACACACTTCGCACTGCAATGCCGTGAAGCGCAGCGGTTATCATTGACAGCGTTTCAAACCTGCTGCCATCCTGACGGCCAGAACTCCGAGCGGCAGCCTGACGTTTGACGCAACGAGTCCATACCTCCCTCCGGACAGTGTCGATGCAAACCCGGCCGCGCGCGAGCGTTCTTCAGCAGATTCCACGCAGTGTCTGGGTGCTGGGCTTCGTCAGCCTGTTGATGGACGTTTCGTCAGAAATCGTCCATAGCCTGTTGCCGATGTTCCTGATGGCGAGCCTCGGTGCAAGCGCGACCACGATTGGCCTGATCGAAGGCATCGCCGAAGCCACGGCCCCTGCCGTCAAGGTGTTCTCCGGCACCCTCAGCGATTACCTCGGAAATCGCAAATGGCTCGCCGTCGCGGGCTATGGCCTCGGTGCGCTCAGCAAGCCGTTATTTGCGATCGCGCCCACCATCGGCATCGTGGTGACGGCGCGCATCCTGGACCGGGTCGGCAAGGGCATTAGAGGCGCGCCGCGCGACGCGCTGGTGGCCGATGTCACGCCGCCGCATCTGCGAGGCGCCGCGTTCGGGCTGCGCCAATCGCTCGATACCGTCGGCGCGTTTCTCGGACCGCTGCTGGCCGTCGTCATCATGCTCGTGTGGGCGGATAACTTCCGGCTCGCTTTCTGGCTCGCGGTGATTCCCGGTTTGCTCGCTGTAGCGCTGTTGGCCTTCGGCATTGAAGAACCGGCGCGCGAACCGGGTGCAAAGCGGGTCAATCCGATTCGCTGGGAAAGCGTGAAGCAGCTCGGCGCCGGCTATTGGCGGGTTGTCGTGGTGGGCGGGGTCTTCGCGCTGGCCCGGTTCAGTGAGGCGTTCCTCGTATTGCGCGCAATGGGCATCGGCGTGCCGATTGCGCTGGTCCCTCTCGTGATGGTGGCAATGAACGTGGTGTACGCGCTGTCCGCGTATCCGTTCGGCAAGCTCGCGGATACGACGAGCCACACGCGCCTGCTGATCGCCGGCCTCGCCGTATTGATTGCCGCGGACGTAGTGCTCGCGCATGGCGCGCACTGGAGCGTGGTGCTCGTGGGTGTCGCGCTGTGGGGCCTTCATATGGGAATGACGCAGGGGCTGCTCGCCACCATGGTCGCTCAGACTGCGCCGGCGCACTTGCGCGGCACGGCCTTCGGTTTTTTCAATCTGTTCAGCGGCATCGTGACGCTCGCGTCCAGCGTGATCGCGGGCGCGTTGTGGGATCGTTTGGGCGCCACCGCGACTTTTTACGCGGGAGCCGGTTTCTGCGTGTTGACGATCATGTTGCTGTTGTTCGGACGGGCGTCCGCAACGCACTCACAGGCGAGCCGCTAGCGTGATTTTCCGCGAGCATTTTTCCCAGCGCTCCCCGCGCGCGGCGCGTCTTTTCCCACCGCCGCGCCGCCGTTCATCTGCTCCATCCACGACAACGCGTCGACGTACGACAGGAACTGCTTGAGATATCCCGGCGAAAGCTCGCGCATCAGCGAAAGCGATCGATGAACGAGGCTGCTCGAATTGAGCGGCCCCGCATTTCCCGGCACTTGTTCCAGCGACTGCCGCAACTGCCTTTCGGTTCGTAACTTGGACGAGAGTTCCCTGAAGTAATCGAGCATCTCCAGTTCCGGATACGAGGCGGATCGAGACGCGGCGTGGCCCGCCGCTGTGGGGCCGTCAGCATTCACTGCCGCATGAGCACCGCCGATGTAATCCATCAACCCGGCAAGCGCTCCAGGAGCGGGCTCGCCTGGCGATGCCGCGCCGCGCGCAGCGTCAGCCGCCGATGCGGCGCGCCGTTCCAGATCGTCCGCATAGGCCGCAAGCAGTTTGGACAACCGGTCGTCCAGGATACGGCGCGCCTCGCCGGTGTGGCCGGCCGCTCGCTTTTGCAACGCCTCGATGAAATGAAAGCGGACTGGGTCCAGGCGATCGGCGCCCCGCTCGCGCCAGGCGTCGAGCGTCGTGCGGACTTCGTGTGCGCCGCCACTATTCACGTGGCTTCACCGTCGCGCTCGACGGCCTCGGAACAGGCGCTATTTCCACTCGCCGGTTCCTGGCCCGTCCGTCTTCGCCGGCATTCGAGCTCACGGGCTGCCCGGCGCCGAACGCGGCCGCGAATACCGACGCGGAAGGCACGCCTTCGTCGATCAACGCGCGCGTCACCGTCAACGCGCGCTGCGCGGACAACTCCCAGTTGTCGGCGAAGCGGCGATTGCCGTCCCGCACTTGCCGGTCGTCGGTAAAGCCGCTCACCATCAGGATTTCGTCGCGGGTCTTCAGCCAGGCGGACAGCGGCCCGGCGAGGCTCTTCAGCACCTCCCGGCCCTCGGGCTGCAATTGATCCGAATTCAGCTTGAACAGCACGCTGCCGTTGATGCCGATGCGCCCGTTGACCAGCGTCACCCGCCCCGCCGCCAACGGCCCGGCCAACGCCTGCTCCAGCGTCATGCGGCGCTGCGTTTCCACCTGACGCTGCTTGACCTCCTGCTCGAGCCTGCTCGACAGTTCCAGTTGCACGCCGATGACGCTGACCAGAATCAGCACGAACGCGCCGAGCAGCACCGACATCAAGTCGCCGAAGACGGGCCAGATCGGCGCCGTCTGCTCCACGCCGCCGTCGATTTCCTCGTTCATGCCGCTTCGGCTCCGGCTGAAGCCCGCTGACCGGCAAGCTGCTGCAACTCCTCGACGATCTGCTTCTGCGACATCATGCTCAGGTCGATCACTTCCCGCGCCTGCGCGACGTAATAGGCAAGCTGTTCGTCACTGCGCGCGAGCGATTTGTCGAGCGCGGTTTCGATCCGCTGCAGGTGGTCCACCAGCTTGTCGTTCGACGCGCCGAACGTCTGCACGGCCATCCCGAATGCTTCGCCCAGGCTCGCGACCTCGACCGCGCTGCCGGTGACCTGCGCGGCAACGGCGCCGAGCTTGCCGGTTTCGAGTTCGACCTTGTCGGCGAACTGCGTGCCGACACGCTCCAGAAGATCCGCCGACGTGGCGACGAGCGCGTCGACGGCGGTGCGCTGCCCGGTGGACGCATGGTTCACCGCGTCGAGCAAGGTTTCCAGCGTTTCCAGCAGACGGCTGCGCTCCTGCAGCATCGCGGTGTCGCGGACCATGCTGTCGGAGAGCTTCTGACGCAGTTCGGCGACGACTTCCGCCGCGGCCCTGGGCGCTTCCGACGCGGCTTGCACGAGCCGCGAAATCTCGGCGATCGTGTCGCTGGCGTGCGCCTGGGTTTGGGCGGATATGTCGCGCGCGGTCCGCTCCAGCACGTCGCAGATTTCCTGCTGCCGGCTCGCGATGCGCGCGCCGGCCTGCTCCCATTCCTTGCTCAACGTGGCGGCCACCGAACCGAGCGTTTCGGTCCAGGCTGCGAGCCGCTGTTCGTCACGCGACGCCAATGCCGCCTGCAGTTCCGCATGCGACTCGCCGACTGTGCGTAGCAGCGAAGCCGAATGCTGCCCGAAGGTCGCCGCCGCCGCAGCGAGCGCCTGCTGATTGCGCGCCGCGAGCTTCTCGCCGACGCTTTCCTGCCGCGACAGCGCCTCGTTCCACGCATGCGACACGTTGCCCGCCGTCTCTTCCAGCCGCGCGGAAACGCCTTCCAGCAGAGCGGCCGAACGGTGCTCGAACGTCTCGGTGAAGCGATCCAGCGACGTGCGCAGATGCTGGGCCAATTCTTCGCCCGATCGCTGGTGTCCTGCCAGTGCCTTGTTCCAGATATCGGCCACGGTCGTGGTCGTGGCCTCGAAGCCGCTCGACAGTCCGTTCAACTGCCGCTCCACGGCATGCGTGACGGTGTCGTGCAACGCGGCCGTCTCGCGCGCGAGGCCCGCCATCGTGGCCTCCATGACCGGCTGCAACGCCGCGCTCGCGGCGCGGGCGCTGTCGGCGACGCTCGCCTTCAGCGATTGCTCGACCGAGGAAGCGAGGCGCATGTACGCGGCCTCGGTCTTGCCGTGGAAGGCGTCCTGGCCGGCGATCTGCCGCTCGTTCAAGGCGAGGCTCTGCTGCTCGATGGCCGCCATCATCGTCTGCAGACGGTCGACCAGCGTGGGCATCACCTCCGCCTGACGCTGCAGGAGCTTGAAGGCCTCCTCGCGCTGATGGCTCCGCGAGTAGATGCGCAATGTCGTGGCGATCTTCACGTCGAGCAGCTGCGCCGTCTGCAGCCGCTCGCGCCGGCACAACGCGGACAGCAGCCCCAGCATGGCGGACGTGGCCACGCCCGCAATCGAAGTGCCGAACGCGAAGCCCAGCCCCTTGACCGGCGCCGCCAGCGAAGCGCGAATCGCCTGCAGGTCCGTCGCGCTTTCCAGCGCCATGCCGGTCCCCTTCAGCGTCGCCACCATGCCGAGCAGCGTGCCGAGCATGCCCAGCAACACGAGCAGGCCGACGAGGTACGGCGTCAACGCCGGCCCCGGCAAGGCCACGCGCTCGCCCTCGACGCGCAGGCGCACCGCATTGCGCAGGCTGGGATGCAAGGAGTCGAGCCAGGCGCCCAGGCTCGACGGTGGCGCGGACAGGCCTGCGACGGCACGCGTCAAGGTGGACGTGGCCTGGCTGTAGCGCCGCAGTTCGAACGCGCCCGCGAGATAACAGGCGCCGATCAACAGGGTGACGGCCAGCGCCAGAGGGGTCGAGACGGCGTAGCCGGCAGCGATCCAGCACACGGCGGCCAGGCCGGCCAAAAACACAATGAGATCGATACGATATCTGGACATAGTGTCCCAGTTAGCTGGCGCGAAGGGCTGCGAGCAACCCTTCGACCGGTTGAAAACGAATATCCAGTTCGGCAAGCAGCACGCTCTGCATGTCCTTGCGGAACACGTCGAGCCATGCGCCGGGGGTGAGCGCCGCGGCGGCTTCGGCGTCAGCTTCGGCCAGCGCCGCCTGCTCGGCCTTGCGCAAGCGCTCGAAGTGTCCGGCAAGCAATCCGGGCACGGCGCCGAGCAAACTCCGCTCGCGCTCGCTCAGCGCTCGCTCCATGACCGCGTCCACCACCGCGAGCCGCGACATGGCGGGCGTCCGCGCGGCCAGCATTGCCCGCAGACGGCCGCGCAAATTGCCGATGCCGGTCTCCATCGTCTGCTGCATCGAGAGATAGCGTTGACGAAACACCGCGTAGTCGACTGCCGCATCCGTGGCGGCGCTCCGCGAGGACGCCGGCGCGCTTCCGCGCCGCTTCGCCGCGGCGAGGGCGCTGTCGCCCGCGATCGCCTTCGCCAACGAGCCGCGCACGCGTGCGCACTCGTCCCCTTCGGCGCTGCCGAAGGCGCGCGCGCCGGGGGCCACCGCAGGCGAATTGCCGTTTAGCGCCGAGGACAGCGCAATGGCGTCGGTCCAGCCGAGCCATTGGCTGAGCCGGTCTGAGAGCGATTGCCTGGATTCGGGAACGTCGGCATCCGTCAGGCGGGCCAGCAGGCGGATGAGCGCCGGGCCGCTGAAAGCTGTGCGCTGGGGGACTTGCAACATACCACCGGAATCGAAAAAGTCAGCAGTTTACACGCTGACGGCCCGGAGAGCCCCCTTGTCGATGTGTGACGCGAGCGAAGCCATATCCATTCGACGGTGGGCGTCGTGCACTTTCAGGCGTACACGTTACGAAGGCAACGGGCTCCGCACACTCGCTGCTGCAACGCCACGTTACAAACCAGCGTTTGACGTGCACGGCGAGCAATTGGTTATCATGGTCGGATTGCATTCGCCTGAGCGACCCGTTGGTTAATATGAGGAATACCGGAAAAATATTGGTGATTGCCTTGGTGGTTGCAGAGGTCGCGTTCGGCGCTTACTTTCTGACACACAACGAAGACCAGTCGGCGCCGCCCGCCGACGCCGCCGCAACTCCGGCGACGGCCGGCTCCCGATCGGACGGCACGCATGTCACCGCGGGAAGCGTGGCCGGCACGGTGCAGCCCACGCAAAGCGCGAACAACACCGCCCGCGCCCCTGCTCAGCCCCAGATAGGAAGCGTCGCGCCTGAAGCCGATTCGTCCACGAAGCGCGCTGTCCAAGCGCCGCAGCCGAAGGCACAGCCGCGTCAGGAACTCGCGCGTGCGCCGGCGCCGGTCGAGGGTTTGGGCTCCGTCGATTCGAAGGCACCCGCCGTGCCGTCCAGCGGACGCGCGCATGACAACGCGCGTGACAACCCGAACCGCCCAAACCAAGGGTCGAACCCGGTCGCGTCGGCCATGACGGATCAGCTTGTCAAGGAGTCGGCCAAACTCGATCCGGCATTGCCGCCGCCTTCACCGTCAGCGCCACCTCTCGTCCGTGACGATCGGTCCCGCCGCGGCCCGAATCCGGTTGCGGCCGCCATGACGGATCAACTCGTCAAAGAGTCCTCCAAACTCGATCCGGCATTGCCGCCGCCGAATCAGCCCGGCACGAAGTGAGCGGGTGAATGACGAGGTATATCGCGCGTTAGCCCGCCCACTGCGCCAACTGCCTCGCGCTTTCCTTCAACTCCCGCTCCAATTCGGCAAACAGCTCAGCCGCCGGCAAAGACCTCGCGAGAGCGGCTGCCTGCCCCGCCCACTGCGCACCGTAGCCGAACTCGCCCTTGGCTTTGGCCGCGGCATGAAGCGCCTTTCCCGCGTCGTATGCGATCGGATACGCCGGCGGCTTCGGTGAACTTGCCTCGTTGCCGAGTTCCGTGAATCTGTTCGCGAGGCCCCTCGCGAGACGCCCGGAAATTGCCGCTGTAAACGTGGTGTGACGAGCAGGCTGCCCAAGAATGGCACGGCGGTAGCCTTCGTCGATCGAGGTTTCCGGGCACGCGACAAACGCCGTGCCGAGTTGCGCGGCCTGCGCACCCAGCGCGAGCGCGGCGGCGATGCCGGCACCGTCCATGATGCCGCCCGCGGCGATCACCGGCAGATCGAACTCCCTAACCAGCAGACGCGTCAATGCAAACGTGCCTAACCGGTCGTCGGGTGCATCGGGATCGAACACGCCGCGATGGCCGCCGGCCTCGATACCTTGCGCAACGATCGCGTCGACACCCGCGGCTGCAACCTGCGCGGCTTCCCGCGGATTCGTCGCCGAGGCGAGCAGCCTGATCCCCGCCTGTTTCAACGCCGCGATGACTTCAGCCGACGGCAAACCGAAATGGAAGCTGACCACCGCCGGCTTTTCCTCGAGGAAAACCTGGAGCATCGCCGCGTCCGCCACGAAGCTCGTGTAGATCTCCGATAGCGACGACGGTGGCGTCGCTCCGTACTTTTGGAATTGCGGTGCGAGCCAGTTCAACCATTGCCGCTCGACGCTCGCGTCGGGCGTCGCGGGGCTGTGACAAAACACGTTGATGTTGAAAGGCTTCGCCGTCAGTGCGCGCGTCTCGATGATGACTTTACGGGCGCCCTCGGCATTCATCGCGCCGACGCCCAGCGACCCAAGGCCGCCGGCATTCGATACGGCAGCCGCGAGCGCGGGCGTGCTCACGCCGGCCATGGGCGCCTGAATGATCGGCTTTTCGATGCCCAACACGCGCAGCAGCGATCGATTGTCTGTCTGGATGGTCATGTCTCGTCCTCTTCAAAATAAGGTTGTCGTAAATGCCGGCACCGTTAGCCGCACGGCACCGCGTTTGATCTTCAGTGATCCTCTACGCTTGCAGTCGCTCCATCAGAAAATCGACGAAACTGCGTACACGCGACGAGAGATGCCGCGCGTGCGGATAAAGCAGAATGAACGGCCGCGAACAACCGCCGTAAGGGCTGAGCAGGTCCTTGAGCGTGCCGTCCGCAAGGTCCTTCTCGACCACGAACCGATACGTCTGAAACAGGCCCGCGCCGTGACGCGCCAACGTCACGCCGGCGAGCACGTCGCCCGACGATCCATAGTTTCCGCGCGTGACGATCTCGACGGTCTCGCCGTCGCGAATGAACTGCCACGGTAGGTTGCGGCCGCTACTCGGCAACTCGAATTGAATGCAGTCGTGGTTGACTAAATCGTCCAGCGTTTTCAGTTTGCCGGCCGCGCGCAAATAGCCGGGCGATGCAACGACCACCAGTTCCGCATCCTCGATCTTGCGCGCGATCAGCCCGGAATCCTGCGGCGCGCGCCCCCGGATGGCGAGGTCGAAGCCTTCGTCGGCAAAGTCGATGTTGCGGTTACTGAGGTGCGTTTCGACCGTGACCTGTGGGTAGCGCGCACGAAACTCCGCCAACAGCGGCAGAACACGGTAATGGCCGTACGGTGTCGGCATGCTGATTCTCAGCACGCCGGCGGGCGTGGCCTGCTGTCCCGTCGCTTCCCGCTCCGCATCCGCGAGTTGCCGAAGAGCCTGCCGGCATTGTTCAAAGTAGCGTCTGCCGAGATCGGTGAGGCGGATCTGCCGCGTCGTCCGCACGAACAGCCGCGCGCCGAGGCGCTTTTCGAGCCGCGCAACCGATCTGCTCACCGCCGCGGGCGTGACGCTGGCGGCGGTCGCCGCGCTCGTGAAGCTGCCCAGTTCCGCCGCGAGGCAGAACAGTTCGATGCTGCCGAGAAGAAGATCATCAAACTGACGCTGCATGGTCCCTCAAAGACATAGGTCCGGTATCGGTCTCGCGCAAAGTGCGAAGCAGGACCCGGCTGCCGACGCTGGCGAGTACTGCATGATACGACGCCGGTTCGATCACATTCCAGCCTTGCCGCCCCTCGATATCCATGCCTGCCGCGCCTCAGTATCCGCGCGTGCCCGGCCACGCCTCATTTGTTCCCGGACGTCACAAGTGTTTGTCCACGCCGGGTATTCGAACTTCACGCGAATGCGCCTAGATTGAGCACCTATCGGGGCCGCGGGCCCGATCGGCAGTAAAGCCGATTCAACGTTTTCGGAGATGGATCATGAGCGCTTCACAAAAAGTCGTTGTCGTTACCGGCGCGTCGCAAGGCATTGGCGCAGAGGTAGTCAAAGCATTTCGCGAGCGCGGCTACCGTGTTGTCGCAACCGCACGCGGCATCAAGCCGTCCGACGAGTCCAACATTGTCACCGTGGCCGGCGACATTGCCGACCCCGACACCGCTCGCCGCGTGATGAGCGAAGGTGTGGCGCGCTTTGGCCGCATCGACACGCTGGTCAACAACGCCGGCGTGTTCGTCGCGAAGCCCTTTACTTCATATACCGCGGAAGACTACGCTGCGGTAACGGGCGTGAACCTCGCCGGCTTCTTCCACATCACGCAGCTCGCGATCGCCGAAATGGAAAAGCAGTCGAGCGGGCACATCGTCACTATCACGACCGCCCTTGCCGACCACGCGATCGACGGCGTGCCTTCGGTACTCGCTTCGCTGACCAAGGGCGGACTGAACTCGGCGACGAAATCGCTCGCGATCGAATACGCCAAGCGCGGCATTCGCGCCAATGCCGTCGCACCCGGCATCATCAAATCGCCGATGCACGCGCCCGAAACACATGCGGCACTCGGCGCGCTCCATCCTGTGGGTCATATGGGCGAGATGAGCGATATCGTGGACGCCATCCTGTATCTGGACTCCGCACCCTTCGTCACGGGCGAAATCCTGCACGTGGATGGTGGTCAGAGCGCCGGTCATTGAGCGCAATGAAACACGATGGGGTGCCGCCAGCCGGCGTCCCATTCCTCAGTCACGATCAAGGAGAACACCATGCCAATCGTAACGATTCAGGTGACCCGCGAGGGCACGAAGCCGGGCGCCGATTCCGTCACGGCGGACGAAAAGGCGCAGCTCATCAAGGGCGTCAGCCAGCTGCTGCTCGACGTATTGAACAAGCCGCTGGACGCGACGTTCGTCGTCATAGAGGAGGTGGAGACGGAGAACTGGGGATGGGGCGGGCTGCCGGCCGGGGTCTATCGAAAGCAGCGCGGCTTGAAGTAGAACAGGCAATGGCCGGCGCCGCGGACAGGACCCCGCGACGCCGGCCAGGCAAAACAATCAGGCAGTAGCCGCCACCCTACGCGGCGACAAAACCGACACGGCAAAACTCACGACGATGTTAACCACCAGCGCAATCAACCCGATATAAACCGGATAGACCGCATCGCCGAGATGCAACGCGAACACCGGCTTGAGTCCTTGTGAAATCGCCAACCCACTGCCTAATACGATGCCGACGAGCCAGCCGAGGAACAAGCCCGGCGTATTCAGGCGCCGCGTGTACAACGAGAAAACAATCGCCGGGAAAATCTGCAGAATCCAGACGCCGCCCAGCAATTGCAGATCGATCGCATACTGCGTCGGCAGGAACACGATGAACAGCAGCGCACCGAACTTCACGACCAGCGAAACGATCTTCGCGGTGGAAGCCTCCGCCTCAGGCGTGATATTGGGCGAGACCAGCGGACGCCACAAATTCCGCGTGAACAGGTTGGCCGCGCCAATCGACATGATCGCCGCGGGCACCAGCGCGCTGATCGCAATCGCCGCAGCCGCGAAGCCGATGAACCACGACGGGAACAGCGTATTGAACAACGCCGGCACCATGTCCGAAGCCGACTTCACATGCACGCCGGCCGCGATCGCCATATAGCCGAGCAGCGCGATCAGACCGAGCAACAACGTGTACGCCGGCAGGAAAATCGCATTCTTGCGCACGGTATTCGCTGACGAGGACGACAACACCGCCGTCATCGTATGCGGATACATGAACGCCGCCAGTGCCGAGCCCAACGCCAGCGACGCATAAGCGGTGAATTGCGTCGGCTTCAGAATGATGCCGGTCGCGCCGCCCTTGGCCTTGAAATACGTATCGGCCGCGTCGAACACATGCGCGTAGCCGCCGAGCTTCGCCGGAATCAGCCATACCGCCGCGATCACCACGATATAGATCATGATGTCCTTCACGAACGCGATCATCGCCGGCGCCCGCAGGCCGCTTGCGTACGTGTAGAGCGCGAGGACCACGAAGGCCACGATCAACGGCATTTCGCCGGTCACGCCGAGCCCCTTGATCACGACTTGCATGCCCACCAGCTGCAGCGCGATATACGGCATCGTCGCCACGATGCCGGTCACCGCCACCGCCGCCGGGAACCACTTGCCGCCGTATTCGCCCTGCACGTAGTCGGCGGCCGTAATGTGGTTCTTCGCATGCGCGATCTTCCACAGCTTCGGCATCACCGCGAACACGAACGGATAGACGATGATCGTGTACGGCAACGCAAAGAAGCCATATGCGCCCACCGAATACACCAGCGCCGGCACCGCGATCACGGTATAGGCGGTATAGAAGTCGCCGCCCACGAGGAACCACGAAATCACCGTGCCGAACTGTCGGCCACCCAGACCCCACTCGTGCAATTGCGTCAGGTCGCCCCGCTTCCAGCGCGCGGCGAAAAAGCCGATCACGGTCACGAGAACGAAGAACGCGATAAAGACGGTCATCGCAACCGGATTCACAGGATTCAGATCGCTCATTTGACACCTCGATACACGACGTAAATCAGTAGCGAGGTCAACGGCACCCACAAGAACTGATACCAGTAGAAGAACGGAAAGCCCACGAACGAGGGACGCGTGTCGTTATAGAACGGCAGCCACAACAGCGCGATGTACGGAAGCAGAAGGATGAGCCATAGCCATGAACGGCCGGCGGGTTTGGAGGTCTCCACAACTTCTCCTAAGTCTATTATTGAAAGCGCGCGCCATGACTTGTGGCCGGGCACGCGGAAAACCGGTTACCTGAAAGTAGCCGGCAAAACCAGGTTTGCTTTTGCGCGGCGCGGGAGCGAAGCGCGGCCTGACGGCTTATACAATCCGGCCGTCCGAACATTCATACGAATGCGCGACGGCCTCGTCGCAAGGCACGGGATGCCGCGGGGATGTAGTATTCGCCTTCGTAAGCGTCCTCACAAGCGCGCAACTACGTAAGCCTGCTACGTGATACTACGTAGCCTGTCGGCTGTCTTTTCAACGATGAAACTCAAAGCAAAGATTGTCCTGCTGGCGATCGTGCCCTTCCTGGCGGCCATCGCGAGCATCGAAACCGGCGTTCGCCATGAAGCGATCGAACTCGCCGGGACGCAGCACGCGACCACCCAGGCCGCGTACATGGCCAGCAAGGAAATCGAGCTCAAGCATTACGTCGAACTTGCGACCACCGCGATCGCGCCGCTCTACGACGCCGCCCACGACAATGCGCGCGACGATGCGTTGCTGCGCACCCGCGCGCTCGACGTGCTGGAAAACATGGATTTCGGCCGCGACGGCTACTTCTTCGTCTACGACATGCATGGCCGTTCGCTGATGCATCCGCGCGAGCCGGACCTCGTGGGGCGAGATCTTTCGGAGCTGCGTGATCCGCAAGGCACGCCGACGATCCAGCACCTGCTCGCCGCGGCCTCGCGCGGCGGCGGTTATGTTCGCTACATGTGGCATCGTCCGTCGACGGGCAAGCTCGCCTCGAAACTCGGCTACGTGGTGCCCCTCGAACGCTGGGGCTGGATGATCGGCACCGGCATCTATCTCGACGACGTGGATGTCGCGCTTGCGCGCATCGACCGCGAAGCGGCGGCCAATATCGATCGCACGATGAAGTGGATCGACGCGATCGCCGTAGCGGGACTCGCCGTGATCGCGCTATGCGCGCTCGTGCTCAACTTCACCGAATACCGCAGCGCCGACGCGAAGTTGAGGCGGCTCGCGCGGCAGGTGGTCGAGTCGCAGGAAAACGAACGGGCGCGTCTGTCGCGTGAACTGCACGACGGCATCAGCCAGATGATGGTCTCCGTGAAGCTGCTGCTCGAATCGGCGCTCGCGCGCTTCGAGCGCAGCGAAACGCGCGTGCCCGCCGCGGAAGCCGCACTGTCGACCAGTCTCACGCGGCTCGGCGATACTTTGCGCGAAGTGCGCCGCATTTCTCACGCGCTGCGTCCGTCGATGCTCGATGATCTCGGCGTCGCAGCCGCGTTGGAACAGCTCACGCGCGAACTGGGCGAACAATCGGGTATCGAGATCGGCTTCACGCAAATCGCGCATACCCATGCAGCGGTGTTGCCCGAAGCGGTCAACACCGTGCTGTTCCGTATCGCGCAGGAAGCGCTGACGAACATCGTGCGCCACGCGCAGGCGTCGAGCGCGGCGATGGCTCTCGAACTTTCGAGCGACGCCGTCACGCTGACGGTCGCGGACGATGGGCGCGGCTTCGACGTCACGCACGCATTCGTCGGCCGGCGCTCCGGCGTGGGCCTGCGCAACATGCGCGAGCGGCTGGAAGCGCTGGGCGGCAACCTGTCGCTCAGTTCGCAGCCCGGCCATACCCTCGTCACCGCCCGCGTGCCGCTCGGAACGCGCGAGCCGCAATCGCCGGCCTTGCAGGAAATCCGACCATGAACGACACCACACCCGCCATCGCTCGTCTGATTCTCGTCGACGATCATCCGCTCGTGCGCGACGGTTTGCGCGCCCGGCTCGAAGCGGTGCGCAACATCGAAATCGTCGGTGAAGCGGGCAATGCGCAGGAAGCGCTCGCGCTCGCCGCCAGTTGCGAGCCGCACCTCGTGCTGATGGACGTGGGCATGAACGGGATGAACGGCATCGCGCTGGCCGGCATGTTTCATGAGCGCTTCCCGGCCATTCGCGTGCTAATGCTCTCGATGCACGACAACCTCGAATACGTGACCCAGGCGGTGCGCGCGGGCGCCAGCGGCTATGTGCTCAAGGACTCGCCCGCATCCGAAATCATTCAGGCGATCGGCGCGGTGCTCGACGGCAAACAGTTCTTCAGCGCAGGGCTCGGTGCGCGTCTGATTCAGGCGTCCGCGACGCAATCACCGATTGAACGGCTCACGCCGCGCGAGCGCGATATTCTCAACGCGCTCGCGGAGGGCCTGTCGAGCAAGCAGATCGCTCAACGCAATGATCTGTCGGTGCGTACGGTGGAAACGCATCGGCTGAATCTGAAACGCAAGCTCGATATCGAAGGTCAGGCGGAGTTGATCAAGTTCGCGGTGGAGAACCGGCGCACGAGCCGCTGATGTTGAGTCCCGCACCGCAATCGCCGCATAATCGGCACTGAATCGAGCCCAACAACTCCGTCGGTCCGTCCAGTCTATTGAAGCCCATAACCGGAGCTGACGAGAATGAAACGCCTGATCCCAATGCGGCTAGCGAGTCTGCTGATCTCCATGGCCGCGATGCATGCCGTGCATGCCCATGCCGGAGAGCCGCGCATCAACCGCGGCCACGACCCGTTCTTTCAGATTTCAAAGGCGATCGGCGAATGCCCTGTGCCATTGGGTCCGCTCGAAACCGGGAAGGAATGGCTCGACGACAGCCATTACCGGATCGAACGCGGCAATAGCTGCTGGGTGGAGGGCCGCTGCCGTTTGCCGAACACGTACCTGTACGACGCGGAAATCGCCGACGCCGTGCAACGGCGCCTCACCAACATCAATTTCGCCACGCACTGGCGCGAACAGTCGACGCTGTGGCTCACGTTGCAACGCCGCTTCATTTACGTGGAAGGCTGCGTTGCGCCCGGCTTCGACAAGCAGGTTTTTTTCGCTGAACTCGCGAAAACCGCGGACGTCGAGCGCGTGATCGACAACACGACGAACAACCCGCACGCAGCACAATTGCCCTACAAAACGCTTTCTAATCCAGACAAGCCGGTACTCAATCCAGGCAACTAGCGGGGCGGCTACCAACGCAAAACGACGACGCCCGTTATACCCGTCATCACGCAGCAACACCTATATCGACAATCGGACATAGCAACGCAGAAATCGATCTTTGGCCGTCCTGACGTCATTGCTAACATCGGCGACCCGACATATCCGGTCTGCACAACAATGACAACACAACGATCGCAACGCCCTGCTCTCCGTCTCGGCATGATCGGCGCGGCTGTGGCCAGCCTCGTCGTGCTCGCATCGTGCGGCGACGACAATCTGCGTGGCCCCACGCCCGCACCCGTCGTCGCGCAAAAGCGACCGAACATTCTGTACATCATGGCCGACGATCTCGGCTATTCCGACATTCATGCGTTCGGCGGTGAAATCAACACGCCGAACCTCGACGCGCTCGTGCAGTCGGGCCGCATCCTGACGAATCACCATACAGGCACGGTCTGCGCGATCACGCGTTCCATGCTGATTTCCGGCACCGATCATCATCTGGTCGGCGAAGGCACGATGGGCGTGCCGACCGATGAACGCAAGGGACTGCCCGGTTATGAAGGCTATCTGAACGACCGCGCGTTGTCGATCGCGCAATTGCTGAAGGACGGCGGCTATCACACCTACATGGCCGGCAAATGGCACATCGGCTCGGGCATCGTCGGCAGCACGACGGGCGGCGGGCAGACGCCGGACCAATGGGGTTTCGAGCACAGCTATGCGCTGCTCGGCGGCGCCGCGACGAATCACTTCGCGCACGAAGCGGCGAACTCGCAGAACTACACCGAGGACGGCAAGTACGTGCAGCCCGGTCAGCCGGGACAACCTGGCGGCGCTGGCGGCAGTCCCGCCGTGTTCTATTCGACCGACTTCTACACGCAACGCCTGATCTCGTACATCGATTCGAACAAGGGCGACGGCAAGCCGTTCTTCGCCTACGCGGCGTACACCTCGCCGCATTGGCCGCTGCAAGTACCCGAACCGTATCTGCACAATTACGCCGGCAAATACGATGTGGGCTACGACGCGATCCGCAACGCGCGCATTGCGCGGCAAAAAGCGCTCGGCACCATTCCGAACGACTTCGTGCCGTACGGCGGCGCACCGGAAACGCTCGTCGCGACAGCGGCCACCGCGAACAACGGCACGGTGAACGCGAAATACGTGAGCGCAGTGCATAGCGCCGCGCAAGGCTATAACGATTATGGCCCGAGCACCGTGAACAAGACGTGGGCGAGCCTCTCGCCCGCCGAGAAGAAAGCCCAGGCGCGTTACATGGAAATCTACGCGGGCATGGTCGAAAATCTCGACCACAACATCGGTCTGCTGATCCAGCATCTGAAGGATATTGGCGAGTACGACAACACCTTCATCATGTTCCAGTCGGATAACGGCGCGGAAGGCTGGCCAATCGATTCCGGCGCGGACCCCGCCGCCACCGACACGGCCAATGCCGTCGACCCGGTCTATTCGGCGCTCGGCACCGACAACGGCAAGCAGAGCGCGCAACGTCTGCAATACGGTTTGCGCTGGGCCGAAGTGAGCGCCACGCCGTTCCGTTTGACGAAGGGTTACTCGGGCGAAGGCGGCGTCTCCACACCGTTGATCGTTCATCTACCGGGCCAGACTTCGCAGAAGCCGACGCAGCGTGAATTCACGCACGTCACCGACAACACCGCCACGTTCCTCTCCGTCGCGGGCATTTCGCCACCCACGCAAGCCGCGCCGCCGCTCATCAATACGCTCACCGGCGTCGATCAGAACAAGGGCAAGGTGGTCTACAACAATCGCTACGTGTATCCGATCACGGGGCAGTCGCTGTTGCCTCTGCTGAACGATCAGACGAACGGCGCGGTGCATACGGCATCTTTCGGCGACGAAGCATACGGCCGCGCTTATCTGCGCAGCGCCGACGGCCGCTGGAAAGCGCTCTGGACCGAACCGCCGCTGGGTCCCGTGGATGGTCACTGGCAACTGTTCGACATAAGCGCCGATCGCGGCGAAACGCAGGACGTGTCCACGCAGAATCCGTCGGTGATCGATGGTCTCGTGCAGCAGTGGAACGACTATATGAGCAGCGTCGGCGGTGTCGAGCCGTTGCGTCCGCGCGGCTACTACTGAGTACGCGATGAGCGCCGGATTCAAGCTGAAAAGCATCGCGGCGCTTTACGGCGTCTACGCCGCGATCGCCACGGTCGCGTTCGCCGCCGCTTTTACCGCAGCGATGGCCGCGTCGTCGGCATTGAGCGGCGGCGAGCAACGCGCATTCGATAAACTGAACCGATCACGCACACTAGCCGCGCTCGGCTCCGAACAGCAATGCGAGCGCTACACCGGTTTGCCTGCGCGCTGGCGCGACGATCCGAAGGCCGGCATGGTGCATCTGCATGGCGGCGACTTCGTATTCGGCAGCAAGCTCGGCTACGAAGACGAGCGACCCGCCGGCGACGGCAAGACTCGCGTCGCCGGCTTCTGGATCGATCAGACCGACGTGACGAACGCGCAGTTCGCGGCATTCGTGAAAGCGACGGGTTATGTCAGCGATTCGGAGCGTCAGGGTGGCGCAGTGGTGTTTCATACGCCAACACGCGAGGAAATGAACGCGCGCGATCTGGCGTGGTGGGCGTGGGTGAAAGGCGCCGCGTGGAATCATCCGGCGGGGCCCGGCAGCAATCTGGATGGCCGCATGAACCAGCCGGTGACGATGGTCACGCAAGCCGACGCGTTCGCTTACGCGCGCTGGCTCGGCCGCGATCTGCCGACGGAAGCCGAATGGGAATACGCGGGCAAAGCCGGCCACGAAGGCGCGGATCTCGACACCGCGCCGCGCGACGAGCACGGCAAGCCGAGCGCGAATTACTGGCAAGGCGTGTTCCCCGTGCTGAATAGCAATGAAGATGGCCACATCGGCCTCGCGCCGGTCGGCTGCTATGCGGCCAATGACTTCAAGCTTTACGACATGATCGGCAATGCGTGGGAATGGACCAAGGACGAGTACACCGGTCCGCACCAGTCGCACACCAATGGCGACACGGCGGCGGTCGCGCCGCTCAGCCGCAAACACGACACGCCGATGGTGATCAAGGGCGGCTCGTTCCTCTGCTCGCGCGACTATTGCGTGCGCTATCGCGCGGCGTCGCGTGAGCAACAGGAAGCGGATTTGCCGGCTTCTCATATCGGTTTTCGCACGGTGTCGAGAGACGCGTCATGAAGCCACGCACATTCGCAATGGCCGCGCTTGTTGTTGCTTCGCTGGTTCAGCATGCGCACGCTGCTGCATCGCAGCTCATCAAGGTGGGCGTAAGTCCGGGCGCACATGCGCAGATCATGGACGAAGTGCGTCGTGTCGCGGCGATGCAAGGACTCACGCTCGACGTCGTCGTATTCGAGAAGCCCGAGCGCATCGACGCGGCGCTCGCGGCGAAACAGATCGATGCGGCGAGCTTCGAGGATGAGCCTTCCTTTGAGGCGCAGCGCAAACAGCACGGCTACCCGTTGACGAGCGTCGCCACCACCGTCACTTTTCCGGTCGCGCTGTATTCACGCAAGCTGACGAACCTCGGCGAGTTGCAGCGCGGCGCGACCATTGCGATTCCCGATGACCCAAAGGGCGTCGCGCGTGCGTTGATCCTGCTGCAGAACTTCACGTTGCTGACGTTCAAGGACAGCGCGGGTCTGCATGCGACGCCCGCCGACATCACGAGCAACCGGTTGAATCTGAAGATCCGCCACGTGCCGCGTGCACGTTTGTTCGATACGCTGAACAGCGTTGCCTTCGCCGTGATCGATAGCGACGACGCAGCGCGCGCAGGCCTCTACCCGGCACGCGACAGCCTCGGCCTCGAGGACGCTCGCTCGCCCTATGCCAACGTGCTGACCGTACGCGACGACGACCGCGCTCAACCTTGGGTTGCCCAACTGGTCGCCGCCTATCACTCGAAAGACGTCGCGCATTTCATTCTGACGCGCTATCAGGACTCGGTACGCCGGCCCTGGTGAGCGCGCCGCGAATCATTGATCCGCAGCGCCGTTGCGCGTGACCGTGGTCAGGACCACGCCTTGCTGCGCTGCAAAAGGCAATTGTTCAGCGAGGCGCGCGTAGCGTGAGAAAAAAGACCGTCCATGTACGCATCGGCATCTCCGGCTGGCGTTATGAAGGCTGGCGCGGCGTCTTTTACCCGGAAGATCTGAAGCAGGCCCGGGAATTGGACTTTGCTTCGCGCGAGGTCGATACGATCGAAATAAACGGCTCGCATTACTCGCTGCAAAGCTTAAGCAGTTATCAGAGCTGGTATGAGGCCACGCCCGCCGATTTTGTTTTCAGCGTCAAAGGGCCGCGTTATCTAACGCATATGCTGCACGGCACTGAAACGCTTTATGGAGGCCAGTACGCCGATCCGGCGCTCGAATGCTGGGCCAGCAGAATAGAACAATGGGCGGGGGGAAAAGAACCGGACGACGCGCAAAGGTTCTCGCCGACGCCGGCGCCATTGCGCAAAAGCCGGGATGTATTCTGCTATTTCGACAACGACAAGAAAGTTCAGGCGCCATTCGACGCGAAGCGGCTAATGAGCCTTCTAGCGAAAGCGTAGCGCTCAGCGAATCGAGCCCGAGACTCCGCAAAGAGTCCGGGCGATGCGTCAAAACCCGAAAGAAGCGGCCGCGCTCAACGCCGCTAGCGAACCAGCGAGAACGCTTCCCGGATGGCAATTTCACCCGCGCCAAATACGCCGATCACGGTATAGTCCGACGCCACGCATTCGAACGTCGACTCATGAAACGTGATGACGAAATGGCGCTGTGCGAGTTCCGCCGAAGCGACCGCCGCAATCTCGGCGGCCAGCGACGAAGCGATGACTTCGTGAACCGAGTACCCGGCCAAACCTTGCGACGCGAGCGGATGAATCTCAAGATCGCTATCGCCGGGCGGGCCCAGCCGATGAAACACGGTGTCAGGAAATAGCACCGCGCAAAAAGGATCGTCGTCGGGATCGAATGGCCCGAAGCGTTCGAAGTCGGCTTCGGCAATCGGATAAGCCAGAATCACCCGCCGGTCACTGGCAACGATGAAAGGCTCGGCGGCGTCCGCCGCCGGATAAGGAACGGAGTCCAGCAGGACGACCTGGTCTTCCTGCCGGGGTGGTTCGATACTGATGATCATCTACTTCACGACTCCGATGCGCTCACGCGCTGGCTTGCACCGTCGATGTTTGCGGCGCTGCGGCAACGCTCGCCGCACGGGCCTTGCCTCTAGCGGCGGTCTTGCGGCCCGGCGCTTTTTTTGCCGCCTTTGTTGCGGTGAGCTTCTTCGCAGCGGGTTTTGCGGCGCGTTTCTTTATCGCGACTTTCCTGCTCGCCGCCGTTGCCTTCTTCGCCGTGGTCTTTCTGGAGGCCACGACCTTCCTTGCCGCGGCTTTCTTGCTCACCGCGCCGCCGGCGGCCGCCGATTTCGGTTTGCCCGCATTGCTCGCCACTGCCGCTGCGCCCTCGATCAGGAATTTGCTGCGGTCCTTGACCGTCGCGAGCCATGCGGGTGCCGGGCCACGCCCACTCCAGGTGGCGCCGGTTTTCGGGTTCAGATACTTGGGCGGCTGCGCGCCTTTTGGCTGACCTTTGCCGCCCTTCGCTTGAGTGACCGCGACCTTTGCCGCGGACGTCGATTCGCTCGCACCCTCGACCAGGAATTGAGTACGGTCTTTCACGCCGGCGATCCAGCCCGGTGCGCGGCCATGGCCGGTCCAGGTGGCGCCGGTTTTATGGTCGCGGTACTTCGGCAGCTTCTTACCTCCGAAGGCGGCTTTTGCCGTGCCGTTTCCAGCATGGCCATTCAGCGCTTTCGCGGTGCGCCTCGCCTTCGCGCTGGCTTCGATATCCGCGGTAGTCAGGCCGTGCTTGAGCATCAGGTCGCGAATCTGGTCGACCGCGATTTGTGCTTTCCTGGCAATAAGGACATCGGCTTGCGCCTGGAGCTTCTTAAGCTTTGCCTGGATTTGCTCTAACGTGGGCATTTGATTGCTCCTTATGTGGTAATCGATCGAACTATGCCACGAATGGCGAGAGAAAGGCAGATCCATGCGGCTACAAAGACACTCGCCTTACTCGATCACGCATCCAGTGGAGTACGAATCTTTCGAGCCCGCTACTCGATAGCCGCATTCGTTTTACTGCTCTCCTTGTCTTTCCTCCCGCGTCTTCTTCTCCTTTCCGATTCTTCGCCGACCGCTCACGTCGGCGTAAAAACAACTACCTGACGGTCGGCGATGTACCTCACGCTGCGCATGAAACGGTACTGCTGATCGTCCGCGGTTATCCGGTTGAGTCCGAGACGCGTCAAGGCCAGCATCTCATCGGCCTGAAAAGCGGCCACGACGCCGTGGTCCGTCAAATCCTCCAATGCGCCGGACGGATTGCCGACATAAACGCTGCGCACCTGGGTGCCGATCCGCATCAGGACCACGCTTTCGCCTTCGTCGAGCGCCAGTTCGAGATAGCGCGCAAGCATTCGTAACGACTCCGGCGTGCAAGCCTGGGGCTGATAGATCACAGCATTCGATCGCGTCATTTCTGTTTCCCCGTCACCCGCATGAAAGAACCCGGTCGCCACCCATTGCGGCAATGGCCGTTTCTACTATAGGCAAGCATTCGGAGATTCACAGGGCCATAGTACTTTTTTTTATTGTGCGAATGGGTTTGCGCGCGGAAAGGACCAAAAAACGCTATTAGGAGCAGAAAAACTCACCGCCCCGGTGGCGACTAACTCCGCGCGCCAGAAACTCGGTAACCCGGCGTTACCAATCTCGCAGCGCTGTTTCACCTGTGTCCGGGTCGCCCTTCTACACTCCGAACCGTACTCAGCGGAAAACTGCGGCAATCCTGTAGCAATCGGAAGCATCGCACTTCGATGTGCAAGGAGAAGGGAAATGAACAGTAAGATCGTTGGCGCGGCACTAGGTCTGGCAGTTCTGGCGATATCGTCGGCGGCGTCGGCACACGTGAACGTGGCCGTCGGACTCGGCGTTCCGGTCGGCGTCTATGCCCCGCCGCCGCCCGTCTACGTCGCGCCCCCGGTTGCCTATGGTCCGGCTCCGGTCGCGGTAGGCTATGGCGGCTACGGCGACTGGCGCTCGCGGGAGTGGCACGAACGCCGCGAATGGCGCGAACGCCAATGGCGCCGCGAACAATGGCGTGAACATGAATGGCGTGAACGCGGCCGCTGGGGCGGCTATTGAATGACGCGCAAAAGCGTCGCCTTCGAAACTCAATCGCACGGTACTTTCAGATGAAAGCTGGTTTTATCAAGGCCGCGCTCGCGGCGGTGGCGCTCACTTCTGCGGCGGTCGGCACGGCGAACGCGGCCGGTTGCATGAAGGGAGCGGTCGTGGGCGGGGTCGCGGGGCATTACGCCGGGCACCACGCGGTAGCTGGCGCGGTCGGCGGATGTCTGGTGGGCCGGCACATGGCGAAGAAACATGCGCAAGAGCAGGCGGCGCAACGTCAGCAAGCGAGGATGGAATAGTCGAATAGCCGGGCAGTGCCGGGGGGCGCCTACGCGATCCGTAGTCCATGGGCCGGCAAAATCTCTTGCGTAGTCACGAAGCGATGCTGTTTGACTGCGTCGTGAAATAACCGGTAGTCGCTTTTCTCGAAGGCGTCCGTCCAGCGAGGACGGTCGCCGGTGTCATCGTGCGACTTCAAGCCAGTGGCTTTGTATTTCCAGGAGCCCAGACCCTTGGGTACATAGTTCGGAATCGACTCCTTCAAGCCGGGAATGGCGCCGGCTTCCACTGCCGCGCAAATGGTCAGCAAGCGCTCGTTGTCGTCCATATGCCGGTTGGTGTCGAGCAAGCGCGTGAGCGCCTCTTTCACATCGTGCGGCAGACCTGGCTGGCCTTCGAAATCTTCCCGGCCCGCCACATAGGCGCGCACCGCGCGGCAGCTCATCTCGGCCGCCTGCACGAAGTCCGGCAAATTGTGTCTTTCGATACGCACGTTCCTACCGTCGACGTAATGCCATTTTGCCCACGGCTGGTCGGGATAGTGCAAAGCCGCGCCGTGACCGACGGGCAGCGCAGCCGTCAGTACGTCCACCTCGATATGTTCAATCAGATGCCGCGTGGCGTGGCCAAGGCGGGCAAACCAGCCTTCGTGCGTGCAATCTTCCGCCTCCAGCGAACTCACCCGGTTCGCCGGACTTTCGATGCCCGCGAAACCCTGATGCGCCCATGTATCGACATACGTGTGAAGCGTCACACCGAGTCGATGTAAACCCGTATCGGCGCCGCGCTGCCGGATCGCCCGCCGCACCACCTCGCGCGCGATCGGGCTGTCCGGCCGGCACACGGCCTTCTCGTCCAGCGTTTCTCCTTCACCGGCCGGCAGAAAATGAAAGGGCGTCCACACCAGCCGGTTCTGGTCGTCCTCCGTGTTGGCATAGTCGAATAGCTTGTGCGCGGTGGCAAAACGCTCGAAGGTCTCGCCGCCCGCAAAGCGCAGTATTCCCGTGGTGGTGGCATCGTCTACATACTGGCACGCGTGCGCCACCGTGAGCGCCTCGCGAACCGTCATTCCGCCGACGCGGGCGACGATGTAGACCACGCCATAGTGAAAGTCGATATTCATGACGGGCGCTCCTGAGGCGCGATGAATGACAGCGGGATTTACCGGTTATGCGGCGAGCCGGCTGGAGCGGCGGCGCATGAGCAGGTAGTAAACGACCGAGCGTGGCGGGACTTTAAAAAAATCGCCGCCGTTGCGTCCTCACATATGTTTTGCCTCCTTTGCAACTATTCGTAATGCAAAACGGTATATCTTGTTGCATTGCGGCTCGATCGAACCTTCATGCCATTACACCTAAACGCAAAGGATATTTCAATGAAAGTCGGTAAATGGAGAGAAGGCGCAAGTCCGGAACGGCGCAACCTGATACGCAGCAAGGTTCACGTGTTGCTGGCCACGATCGGGACACTATCGTCGGTAGCCGGGATCGGCGTGGCGATCGACGGCGGCCTCGAATTCAATCGCACCAAGGTATTCATCGGCGTCGGCATTACCGTGGTGTCCACCATCGTATACGTGTCGATGCTTTTCACGCCCTCCGAGTAAAAACACCTATGCGGTCTTGCCCAACGAAAAAGCCCCGCTGCGATCTCCACAGCGGGGCTTGCTCTTTGCGCCTTGCGCAGTATTACTTGACGATTTCGACCAGTTCGACTTCGAAGGTCAGATCGCTGTTCGGCGGAATCGGGCCGACGCCGCGTTCACCGTAAGCAGTCGCCGCCGGGCAGGTCAGTTTGGCCTTGCCGCCGACCTTCATCTTCTGCACGCCTTGCGTCCAGCACGGAATCACGCGATTCAGCGGGAACGTTGCCGGACCGCCGTGCTTCGCGGAGCTATCGAACTCGGTGCCGTTGGCGAGCGTGCCGCGGTAGCTGACCTTCACGACCGAGTCGGCGGCCGGCTGCGCGCCCGTGCCCTGCGTGAGATGTTCGACGACTACGCCGGAAGGCAATTTTTCGGTGGTAGGAGCAGCGGCCATCGCCGTGGAAGAAAGAACAGCCGCGGCAACCAAAGCAACGATAGATTTCAAAGCGAGTCTCCAGGTGGGAAGTGCGCGTCATTGTAGCGGATGACATGTTGCCCAGCGCCGAGCGGTGACGCAAGCAATCACACACTCGGTTGCAAATTGAGCGCTTGGGCAGTGGCACGAAGAATGCTGACTCGCTCGCGAGCGCATCCGGCGGCACAACGCACGCATGCAATTTGTACAGCGTTCGAGACGGCTCTATTGCGGGCGGATAGACATGACCACTGACAACATGGAACCGGAACTCCTCGTCGAAGGCGCCTCCGAACTCTTGATCACGTACCCGCTAATGGCGTCGATCCAACTGGTCTGCGCGCGCATGGGACGCGTGACGGGCAGCGGGCTCGCAACCAACCTGCGCCGCCACTACCCTGCTCCGCTGTTGTATCTCGCAGTACTGATTCTGCTCACCGCCAACATCATCAACATCGCGGCCGATCTCGCGGCGATGGCCGCCGCCAAACTGGTGATAGGCGGCCCGGTTCAACTCTACGTCGCCTTGTTCGGCACGGCCTCTTTGTTGATGCCCCGATCAAGGCGTTGTACTGGAGCGCGGTGATCAACGGCGTCGCGGCGGTGCCGATGATGGTTCTGGTGATGTTGATGGCGGGCAGCGCCAGGGTCATGGGGCAATTCACGGTCACCGGCTGGTTGCGCTGGCTGGGTTGGACCGCGACCGTCGCAATGGGACTGGCCGCGCTCGGCATAGTCTGGCCGGATTAGCTACATGCCGGCTTATTCGGCGCGCTGGCCGCGTGCGTCGCGCTACGGTAATCGAGGCAAGCCGCTCGCGCGATCAATCCAGGCGCTGCACTATGTAGCCGCTTGCCGTCGCAACGCTGCGCGCGTTGAAGTCCGCGAGCGCCGTCTCGCGCTCACGAACATCGGCCAGTACGACCGGATCGAGTAGCGCGGTAATGACTTCCTTGCGTTCGCGGCCCGCCTCGGTCAGTACGTCGCCGTACGGGCTCCAGATCGCGCTTGCACCGCACGTCGACCAGCCACCGGTCGTGCCGACGTGATTCGACATGAGTACATACACGGTGTTATCGAAGGCACGCGCCGGGAACCAGATGCGCGACTGGTGATAACCGGTCTTCACGCTAAAGAGCGCGCTCACCAGGTAAGCATGCGCGCCGTTGACTGCGGCAAGCCGCGCATGTTCCGGAAAGCCGGAGTCGTAGCACACGCCGAGTGCGAGCCGCCATCCGTCGAGCTCGAGCATGCAGCCTTGCATGCCTGGCCGGTAGATTTCCGTCTCGCTACGGTAAAGGTATTGCTTGTGATAAGGCTCGATCTGCTCGCCGCGGCGGTTGAACACCAGCGAGGAAATGTGAAGCCCGTCCGCGCCGCGCGTGGCCGCGCCGACGATGACTGCGATTTCCCGCTGACGGCAGACTTCGCGAATCGGTTCGAGCCGCGCATCGTGTGCATCGAAAGCGTATTTCGCCGGGTCGCCGGCAATCAGATCGGGTTCGTACCCGCTCAGGAATTTTTCGGGAAAAACCACCAGCTTCGCGCCGCGGTCGGCGGCAAGACCGGTCAGTTCGACCGTTCCGGCGATGTTGGCGGTGACGTCGCCGCAAACCGGTTGAGCTTGGGCTGCCGCGATTCGTAATGACGTTTGCGGCAACGATGCCTGTTTGTTATCCAACGCGAACTCCGTTATGAATGGACCCTTGTCTGTGCGCCCGCTTCTGACTTTTACCTTTCGATATCGGCGAGCAAAGCCTCGGCATTTAAACATGGACAGCGCGCGCGAGAAGCCCGGCACCTTCGCCATTTCAATGAACGACTATGGTTTCGAGTTGTTGTCCGCGCAACCATTCGACTGGGCGGCGGAACTCGAAGGCGGTTTGCTCTCGCCCGACGAACTCGATCACGACATTCTCGCGAGCCTCAAATCGTCCGAACTCTCGATGCGGCGCTTTCGCGAGATTGCGCGCATATCGGGGCGGGTGTTTCAGGGACATCCCGGACAGCAGAAAAGCTCGCGGCAATTGCAGGCGTCGAGTGGTCTTTTACGAGATTTTCCGCGATCACGATAGCGGCAACCTGCTTGCTCAATCAGGCCGACGCGGAAGTGCTGTTGCAGGAACTCGACGCCCGGCGCATTCGCACTGCGCTCGAGCGGATGAACGCGAGCCGCGTGGTCGTTACGCGGCCGAAAAAACCGACGCCGTTTGCGTTTGCATTTCCGTTGATCATCGGACGCTTGCGTGAAAAGGTCAGCACGGAGAAGCTCGCGGATCGCGTCGAGCGGATGCTCGCCGAACTCGAGAAGGCGGCGCGTATATGAAGCCTGCGTCGTTGACGGTTGAAATCGCCGGGCATGCTCTCGTGCTGTCGAGCTTGCGTGCGGTCTTCGATCCGGCGCTGCGTTGTCTGTTCGTCGCCGATGCGCATTTCGGCAAGGATGCCGTGTTTCGCGCACGCGGCATTCCGGTGCCGATCGGTTCGACCGCCGATAACCTCATGCGGCTCGACATTCTGATCTCCGAATTCGAACCGGCCATGCTCGTGTTTCTCGGCGATCTGCTGCATGCACGCGAGGCGCATGCAGCGGAGACGCTCGATGCGTTGCATGTCTGGCGTGCACGGCATGCGGGACTGCGGGTGGTACTGGTCGAGGGCAATCACGACCGGCATGCGGGAGCGCTGCTGGAGATGCTGCGCGTTGAGTATGTGCAGGAGCGGTGGCGTATTGGACCGTGGGCGTTGTGTCATCACCCGCAGTTGGTTGAAGGCGCGTATGTGCTCGCAGGACATGCGCATCCGGTCTGTCGGGTCACGACGCGGACCGATTCGGTGCGGGTGCCGTGTTTCCGGTTCGGAACGGCATGTGGTGTGTTGCCGGCGTTCGGCAGCTTTATCGGCGGTGCGCGCGAGGAAGGCCGCGTCGCCGGGGAGAGAGTTTTTCTCGTGGTGGAGGAACGGGTGATCGAGGTTGTGCGCTGGCAGTTTTGTCAGCGATTGCCTGCCTCGAGTTTGTTGCTGTTTGCTTGCTGTGAGCGGACGGTTGGGCGTCCGCTCATGCTGCCTGAGCCTGACGTCAGCGCGGGAGGCCGGTTTGCCGGGCCGCCTGCGCTGAGGAAAGTCGCCGCGCGTTAGTGGCCGCGGCCACCGCCGCCGAAGCCGCCGCCGTAGCCACCGCCACGGCCGAAGCCACCGCCTTGGCCCTGGCCACCATTGCCGGGACCGCTGCTGCCTTTGCCACCGCTGGCGCCTTGGCCGCCGTTGCCTTGGCCGCCGGCGCCTTGGCCGCCGCTGCCTTGGCCGCCGGCGCCTTGGCCACCACCACCCTGGCCACCACCGCCATGACCACCGCCGCCTTGACCGCCACCGCCCTGACCGCCGCCACCCTGGCCACCGCCGCCTTGACCGCCACCACCCTGGCCGCCGGCGCCTTGGCCACCACCACCCTGGCCACCGCCGCCCTGACCGCCACCACCCTGGCCACCGCCGCCTTGACCGCCACCACCCTGGCCACCGCCGCCTTGACCACCACCACCCTGGCCACCGCCGCCTTGACCGCCACCACCCTGGCCACCGCCGCCATGA